>Ga0105247_10000157_pt1 | contig 66480 bp, 52 predicted proteins | sample KBSS24metaG_FD_81519 | JGI IMG/M metagenome (GOLD analysis project Ga0105247, IMG submission 81519) | Switchgrass rhizosphere microbial communities from Kellogg Biological Station, Michigan, USA - KBS S2-4 metaG | ecosystem: Host-associated > Plants > Roots > Rhizosphere > Soil | place... | reverse complement strand
GTGTCGCCCGGCTCGATCCCACAGTTCTCGGCGGCCATGTAGCCGGTAGGAAAAATGTCCGACAGGAATAGCACCTGCTCGTCGCTCAAGTGGCTCGGCACCTTGATGGGACCCACATCGGCAAAGGGTATCCGCGCATATTCGGCCTGCCCGCCGGCATACCCGCCCAGCATGTGCGAATAGCCGAACAAGCCGGCCGGAGAGTGACCCCATAGTTTCTCAGCCATCCAGGCGTTGGGGTTGGAGTTTTCACACAGCGAGAACTGTCCGGTAGTACAGAAGAAGCAGTTGCCGCACGCAATGGGAAACGGATTGACCACGCGGTCGCCTACCTTGAGGTTCTTGACAGCCGGCCCGACCTCGACCACTTCGCCCATGAATTCGTGACCCAGGATATCGCCCTTCATCATCGTCGGAATGTAGCCATCGTAAATGTGCAGGTCAGACCCGCAAATGGCCGTGGACGTGATCTTGATGATCGCATCGCGCGCGTTCAGGATCTGCGGTTCCGGAACGTCCTCGATGCGCAGGTCCTCGGTACCGTTCCAACAGTTTGCCTTCATGACAGACCCCCTTGACGCGAAAGTCGCCCTTCCCGGGTCATGAGCCCGAACAAGCTGCGGCGGCCGGACGGCTGTCCCCGGGTGGTTGGAATCTCGCCAGCCTCCAGCAGTTGCTTGAAGCGGCGTAGATCTTCACGAACTTCGATAGCCGGGTCCGCGCCCAGCACTTTTGCCAAAGCCATTGACGCGCGACCGCCGGTTACTTTGAAGTGCATCGTGGCACTTACGAGGGTTCCCCGTCCTCCCGTAGCCTGATCAAACCTCACGACTCCGGCATGATATAGACCACCGCCCTCCATCGATCGCCAGGAGATCCGTTCACCTGGCACGTCTGCCGTCACGCGGGAGTCCCATTCAACTCGCGTGCCCAGCGGACTCTTGACCACCCAATGCGAGGTGCGTGCGTCGAGCACTGTTACAGATTCGACCATTCGACTGATCCTGGTCAGATTCGAGGGGTCACGCCAGAAGTCGTAACACTCTCGAGCCGACTTGCCAACAATCACGCTCGATGTGACGAAGGCGTCCGGCGCCCCGCTGCCGCTCCTTTCGTCGGCCCGCATGCTGCTGCGGATGCTTTCCCTTGTGTCTATGGCAGTTATCACAGCTACGACAGCGGTGGCCACCGCCGCACTCACTCTGCGGGGATTGCGCGGGCTCAGGAGACTAATGGCGAGCACTGCGAGATCCATTCCATCTCCCACCACCCGCGACCATAACCAAGGAGCCTGGCCAGACTGTCTCAACAGGCCAACTCCGCTAACCAACTCCCGCAGTCCGGTGAAGGCTAATAATCCGCGGTGCCCCTGCATTCCGCTGATGCGGGCGAGGCGGCCCGGCATGAACAGAGCACCCGCACCCAGGGCGAGACTCAGGTACCCCAGATTGCGGGCCGTCGTCGATCGCCCGGAGATCCTTTGGTTGAATTGATCGGGCCGCCATTGCGGCTCGTCGGCGGCTGGGTGCGTTGCTGCGGCGTGCCCGGCGGTCGCGCGGGACTGGTATGGACCGGGGTACTCGGTGGCCATGGGAGACTCCTGGTGAGTTCTCCTTTTGGCAAGCAGGATTCAGTCCCAACGGCACGCTATGCGTAAGGACACGGCTCGGCACGAGCTGGCAACTAAGGCCAGAACTTCTCACTGGCAAGCGCCGCACCGCGTGCCAGCGCTTCCAGCTTCGCCCACACCACATCCGGATCCACACCGCCGGATCCAACATGGATGCTGAATCCGCAATCGGTTCCGGCCATGACGTTATCGCGGCCAACCAGGTTGGCATAACGCCCGATTCGCTGTGCCACCAACTCCGGGTGCTCTATGTAGTTCGACTGCACTTCGATCACTCCCGGGATGAGCAGCTTTCCTGCGGGAAGCTTGATCTGTTCGAAGATGGACCACTCGTGCGCGTGCCGCGGATTCGCAGCTTCAAACTGTATGGCGTGTGGCTTGGCTGTCCAGATCAGATCCACTATATCCTTGAACGGCACGTCACAATGATGCGGGCCGGGGTAGTTCCCCCAACACAGGTGCATGCGTACTTTTTCTGCCGGGATGTTTACGAGCGCACGGTTCAGCACCTCGATATGCAGCTCCATCCGGGCGCGGAATTCGGCAAGACTGAGATTCGCGTATTGAGAGTGCCGGCCCATCGCAAGATCCGGACAGTCGATTTGCAGCATGTGGCCAGCGTTCACGATCGCCTCGTATTCGTGGCGCAACGCTTCGGCGAGCGCGAAAAGATAGCTCTCGTGGCTCGGGTAGTACTCATTGCGGAAGAAATAACCCGTCACTCCAGGCGAGGCCGAGCTCATGAAGGTACCCGCCGCCCCATGCAGCTTCGCCGCCGTTGCGAGCATCCGGACGTCGTTCTGGGCTGCTTGCGCGTCCTTTACGCTGATTGGCGCGTTGCACGCGGGGGTTTTGCGATGCTTGCGGCCGGGATCGGCAAACACGCGGGATTTCGTGCGCGGGTACTCCTCGATGTCCTGGAAGATAAAAGCATTTCCGGCGCCGCCGAACCCGTTGAGGCGATCCTTGATGTAGGTTGCATAGCTCGGCTTGGACCACTCGCCGTCATTGACGATGTCCACGCCGGCCTTGACCTGGCGGGCGACAGCTTCATCGACGGCGCGTTCGACCCGCTCCGCCAAGGCCGTGCGATCCACGGGGATGCCATCTTCACGCGCGAACATGATCTCGATCAGGTCGTCCGGCCGGGGCAGGCTTCCAACGTGCGTGGTCAAAAAGCGATTGCCAGTTGCCATGGGAACCCCCTACTGCGTTGACTCAACCTCAGTCAGCCGGGCTAGTCCGTAGCCTGGGGCACCAGGACCACAGCGGCCTCCGTCGTAAGAACCCGAAATGTGAAGGTCTCCTGCAGGTACAGGCGCACGACGCTGTCCGTATGGCTCGAATAACCAATCGAGGTGTCCTGTCCGATCGTGAGCTCAAAATCACCGCCGCGCGTCGTCAGCACGAAGGCGCCGACGATGGCGGGCGCCCAGACGATCTCGTCGTTGACGAGTCTCTTTACGTGCTCGAGCACCGGGTACCCGTGATCTCGGGTTTCGGCCAGGGCGGTGTATGCATCGGCGCCCAACAGAACCTTGTATGGACCATTGACACCGACGAGCCGCAACTGACTCAATGCTTGCGCCACGGCATCGGGGTAATCACGCACATCGGCCGGAAGGCTCATGACAGGGTTGCTCGTTGCCTGACGGATACCGCCAATTTCGCCTGCGGCATAGCCGTTGAAGATGGCGCCGTCCTCCGCAAAGGCGAGCTTTTTCGCGGCATCCTTTGCCGGCTGCCAGTCGGAATCGGCCGCTCCCCGTTCGACATCATCAATCGCGTCGCGAGCCAGCTCGAAGGGTACACGCAGCTCGACCAGTGACTTGGATTCACGCAGCCGCGCGAAGATACCGTCCCTTGGGGCAGCGATTTTTCGCAGGTGACCGGTACCAACCGCCGAGAGCTCCGCGCCCCCGGCCACGGGCATATCGACCACCCGTCGGCCGGCCAGATAGCGTTTTAGTGTCCGCGTTGTTTCTTCCCCGATCTCAGCCCAGGCGGCGTCGGAAACCGGCGCCAGCTCGCGATGCAGATTATTCATATTGCGTATCACCTTTTAGGGAACCGATGCCTAACGTTCCGTCGTGCATCGATTGAGTAGATTGAAGAGTCTCCTTCGGAGCGGGCGCCGTAACAGCTGCAGGCGTATCGCCCACACCGTCGAGGAACGTCGCTGAAGGTACGAAGAAGAGACTCCCGGTCACTGGGCGACTGAAGTCGAGCAAGCGGTCGTAATTGCCAGGCGGCCGGCCAACAAACATGTTCTGGAGCATCTGTTCGATCGTGAGCGGCGAGCGGCTGTAGCCGATGAAATAGGTGCCGAATTCACCCTGCGAGGCTTTGCCGAAGGGCATGTTGCCGCGCAGGATCTTGATCTCCTTGCCATCCTCGACGAGGGTGGTGAGTGCACTGTGCGCGGACTCAGGCTTGATGGAATCGTCCAATTCGATATCGGACAATTTTTTGCGGCCGATGATGAGTTCCTGCGCTTCCGTGGACAGGGCATCCCATCCGCTGAGATCGTGAAGATATTTCTGCACGATGACATAGCTGCCCCCGGTGAAGGCGGCGTCTTCGTCACCGATGATCGTCGCGTCGGTCGCGGTCTCGCCGCCCGGGTTCTCCGTTCCATCGACGAAGCCGATCAGATTGCGGTCATCGAAGTAACGGAAACCGTGCACCTCGTCCACCGGCGAAGTCGCAGCTGCAATACGCGTACAGATCTGCGTGGCAAGCTCGAAGCACAAGTCCATGCGTTGCGCTCGAATATGGAACAGCACGTCACCCGGGGTGGAAACCGCGTGGCGCATTCCTGCGCGGATCTCCCGAAAGGGATGAAGTTGCGCGGGCCGCGGTTGACCAAAGAGGCGGTCCCACGCTTCAGAACCAAAGCCCATGACGCACGACAGCCCCGCCTCGATATCCCGAAACCCAACTGCGCGGACCAGCGCTGCGAGATCCCCGCAGAGCGCTCGCACGGCGTCGCAGTTATCCAAGCCCGGCTTGATGGTCACGACGAGGAAGATTGCGGCACGAGTGAGCGGCGCGGTCACGGGCTGTGGGGCGGGATCCAGTGCTCTTGTCTGTGGTGGCATTGTCATCGGATCGTTTTCAGAGTGAGGGTCGGGCGACTGACGGGCAGATACTGGCACGCAATTGTGCCGTATTGGCACCCCGCGCGTAATCGACCAAACGAAGTAGTTGGCGGGTCTCGAGTCAGACCACCATCGCGCGAATCGCCTCGAACAGAATCGTGCCGGGCATCCCTAAGGCATCGCACACCGAAAGGTGGTTGCAACCCGGAACCTCGAGCAGCTCGCGCTCACAGGCCCGCGGCCAGTGCTGCTTCATCATAGTGGACTGGCGGTGAAATTCAGCGGACTCGAGCGCACCCACCGCACGAACCAACGGCACATTGTTGTGCCAAGGCAGGAATGCCGGTGACAGTTCGTGCGCGAGACTCTGCTCGAGCTGCAGGTCGTAGCGCAGGAACTCGGCACGAGTGAGCGGCGTCAGGTCGAATATGCCGCTGATGGTGAGTGCCCCAGCGAGCAGGCGTGGCGGCAATTGCGGCGAGATGTGCGGCCAATCAGTTGCAAGCATCATCGCCGTGAGATGTCCGCCCGCCGAGTGCCCGGCGCATACGAGCCGCTCGGCGTCGATATCCAACTCGTGTGCGTTTCCATGGAGCCACGCGCAGGCGCGCCGCACCTGTTGGATTATTTGCGCAATTGGGGTGGCGGGTGCCAGACCGTAATTGATGATTGCGACGGAAATCCCGGCCGCGACGTATGCCGGCGCAATCCAGGAGAAATCCTTTTTGTCGAGTGCCCGCCAATAGCCGCCATGCAAAAATAACAGCAACGGCTTGCCGCTCCCGGGCGCCGCAAAGAAATCCAGGGTCTCGGCAGGCGCCGGGCCGTACCGCAGGTCAAGCCGCCCCTGCAGAGATTCACGGGCCTCATGCGCCGTCCGCGCCCAGCGGGAAAAGAATTCGGCAAACTGCGGTATCTGGGTTCGCGGGTTGTATTCCCGATCGAGCCATTCGGCATCCGCATTTACGAGTTCGCTCACGGTAGATTCGCCTCGGCCCGCGGCGGCGCCGATCCCGCTTGCGTGAAAGTCGTCCAAGGCGCGGCGCTCGAGCTCATGCTGCCCGCCAAATCCACTGCAGGATCCGGGAACGCGCCGAATCGGCCCCCGCTCGAGTAACTGCACGCCCAACCTAAGTAATATAAACGGCACAGTCGGGGCATGGAAAGCGCACCGCCGGTGGCCTACGCTCGATGTGGTAGCCGGAAGGCTTTGGATCAGCCCACGGGAGTACACGTGCAGTCACTCGAACTATTGGTCGAACCCGACCGTGTGCACAAATCCGTGTACACCGCGCAATCGATCTTCGATCGCGAAATGCAGAACATCTGGGAGCGCATCTGGGTGTATTGCGGCCACGAATCGCAGCTGAAGAAAACTGGCGACTACACCACGGTGCAAATCGGCCGCCAACCCATGATCATGGTCCGGGGCACCGATGGAGCTATCCGAGTGCTTTTCAATCGGTGCCCGCATCGCGGGGTACAAGTCTGCGGGAATCGCCAGGGTAACACCGGCACGACGTTCGTCTGCTCGTATCACGCATGGACGTTCCATCTCGACGGCCGCGTCAAAGGGATCCCGTTGTCACACGGCTACGACGGGACGCGCATGACATCGGATAACCCCGATTGCTCCATGAAAGCCGCGGCGCGGGTGGACAGCTATCGGGGCTTTGTCTTTGCGAGCCTCGCGCCGGAAGGTCCCACGCTGCTGGAGTTCCTGGGCGAGGCGAAGATCGCATTCGACGACATGTGCGATCGCTCGCCCGAAGGGGCCGTTGAGATCGTGCCCATTTGCCATCGTGTCGTGCAGCATTCGAACTGGAAATTCTTCATGGAAAACCAGCTCGACGCCCTGCACCCGTCCGTAACCCATCAATCCACCGGGGTTGCGGCCGGACGGGTCGAGCGCAGGTTGCGGCAGGAAGGCGAGACTCCCCCGCTCTACTATCACTACCTGTCAACTTTTGCCTCCTCGTTCGACCAGTGGGACTCCGTTCAAACTGTCAACTTTCCCCGGGGCCATGGCATCCTGAAGGGCTATATGGGTCTGCGGCCCGACGATCCGGACACCAAGGAGTACGTGGCAGCCATGTATCGCAGCTACGGTGAGAAGCAGGCCGAAGAGTTTCTCGGCCGCAGCATTCACCACGTCCTGATCTACCCGTATCTGTCGGTGCAATCACCGCTGCAGCAGCTGCGGGTCCTGCGTCCCCTGGCACCGAACAGAACACTGTCGGAGATCTGGCATTTCCGCTTGAAGGGCGTGTCGCAGGCGATCTACCGACGGGCGTTGTGGTACTTCAATCTGGTCAACTCCCCCGCGACCATGATCAACGCCGATGACCTGGAGAATTGGACCAAGGGACAATGGGGCCTTGAATCGGACGGCGGTGATTGGGTCAGCTTCCATAGGAATCACGGCCGCGACACATGCGAAGGCGAGGTGACGTATTCCAACAATGGCACTTCCGAGGCCGTCATGCGCAGTCAATTCAAGGCATGGACGCAATACATGGTGCGCTCATGACCACTCTGCAACAACGTCTGTTGGAAGATGTCGTCATCTTCGAAAACCGCGAGTCCCAGAACACCGGTGCGCAGGCGATAGCACCGGACCACTCGCCGCGCGAGACTGGGCGCAGCGGACCGCCGCTGCCGCCGCGAAGCGCGCTCGGCGCATCGGCCCAGACGGCATCACTGCAACAGCGCGTCGAACAATTTCTCTTCCATCAATCCGAGTTGCTCGATGGAAAGCATTGGGGAGCCTACATCGATCTATTCACGGACGATGGGCTGTACTGGATGCCCGTGACACCAGAACAGACTGAATGGCTGGACTCGCCCTCGATCTTCGCCGAAGACAAGCGAATGATGGAAATCCGCATGGGGCGCGTGACACACCCCAACGCATGGTCGCAAGCGCCGCAGTGGGGAACGAGTCATCTGGTGGGCAACGTCATGATCGAGGCCATCGACGATGCCAAAATCTGCGTGCGCTCGCGCTTTCAGATGGTGGAACTCCGTCGCGACGCGCTGCGCCAATTTGCAGGCACGTACCGGCACACGCTCCAGCGCACTGAAGACGACTTCAAGATTGTCCTGCAGCGCGTGGATCTGTTGAACGGGCAAGCTCCGTTCGACTACGTACTGCAAGTCTGGGTCTAAAACCGCAGCATGGTCAGCGGATATCCTCGAAGATTGATCTAGTGCAGATGCTTCAGCTTGTCAGGATTGCGCACCACATAGATTGCTGCAATCTTTCCGGCCTCGATTTCGACCGCGGTCGTCTGGATCTCACCATCGCCTTCCAGCGAGATGAAACCGGGCAAGCCGTTGATGAAACCGACGCGAACGAGTTTCGAGACATTCTTGGGGAAACGCTCGTATAGCTTCACAAACGCATCGAACCCCAACACCGGCTCCGTCGCTGCCGGACGCTTGCCGCCGCCATCGGCATGAAGGCTGACATCAGCCGCCAGCAACGCACCAAGCGCGTTCATATCGCCGCTGCGCGAGGCGACGAAAAAGGCCTCGGCTAGCGCGAGGCCACGTTGTTTTTCCATCTGGAAGCGAGGTCTCGCCTCGCGGACATGGGTGCGCGCGCGAGCAGCGAGTTGGCGGCAAGTTGCGGGGTCGCGCTGGATGGTCTCTGCAACCTCCTCGAATCCCAGCCCGAATACGTCGTGCAGTAAAAAGGCTGCGCGCTCGAGCGGAGAAAGGCGTTCCAGCGCGAGCATCAGCGGCAGGGTGACGTCTTCCCCTTCTTCCTCTTCCACGAGGGGATCGGGAAGCCAGGGACCAACATAGGTCTCGCGCTGGTGTCGCGCAGATTTGAGTTGATCGAGACACAGGCGCGTGACCGTGCGGCGGAGGAACGCCTCGGGCTCCCGCACCTCGCTACGGTCGGCCTTCATCCAACGGATGAAGGCCTCCTGTACGATATCCTCGGCGTCCGACACGGAGCCAAGCATTCGGTACGCGACACGCATGAGCTTCGGACGCAGCTGATCGTAGCCAGCAGCCGCATCGTCAGACATTGCGTTCGGCATCAGGCGACGGCCGCCTTGGCCGACTTGAAGGAAGCCGCATCGGCATACAGGCCGAACCCGACAGCGATGCGGTTCCACCCATTGATGATGTTGATCGTCAAGGTAAGCTTTACCTGTTCCTCGTCCGTGAACTGAGCCTTCAAGTCCTGGTAGGCCCTCGTGCGGTCATGTCCTTCGCAGAGGCGCGTCAAGGTCTCGGTCCAACCGAGCGCAGCGCGTTCGCGGTCAGTATAGCAAGGCGCCTCGCGCCAGGCCGGCAGCAGGTAGATGCGCTGCTCGGTTTCTCCATTCTCACGCGCTTCGGCTGCATGGAGATTGATACAGTTGGCGCAGCCGTTGATTTGAGAGGCTCGAAGCTTCACGAGCTCGGTGAGGCTTGGATCGAAGCTGGCGGCTGCGGCGAGCTCGGTCGATGTGCGCTGCCAATTCTTCATCAGCGCAGGAGCCGCGGCAAAGAGATCAATTTTTGCGGTCATGAGTGGCTTCCTTTCAGTGGGTGCCGACATCATGACGAGCGAGGATCAGTCAATGTGACATGGACGCGCGAATTTCTTGACTGGCGAGGAAGCCAAGATCAGCGCTTCGGTACGGTATGCTTCCGTACCAGGAGCATGCTATTTTATCAAGATGAAACGCGATGAAAGGATACGGATCGGTTTCCTGATCCATGATGTCTCGCGCTTGCGCCGTACGGCTTTCGACCAGCGGATGAAGCCACTGGGTATCACACGTTCGCAGTGGTGGGTGCTGGGCGGTGTGTCGCGGCACGGCGAGGTAGGCATTACACAGACGGAGCTGGCCAATGTGCTGGATCTGGGCAAAGTGGCCCTGGGCAGCCTCATCGACCGGCTCGAGGAAGGTGGGTTTGTGGAACGCCGCGCGGATGCGCAGGACCGGCGCGTCAACCGGATACATCCGACCAGCAAGGGGATCGGCATCCTCGAGAAGATGCAGAAGGTCGCCATGGAAATGAACGCCAAAGTGATGAAAGGTATCCCCCCTCAGCAGCAACACCAGCTCGCCGAGATGTTGCATGTCATGAAGATCAACCTGATCGACATGGACGTGGTGCCCGGCTCCAAAGAGCGGCGTAACGCCGGCAACGGTGCAGCTGCGACTGGCGGCCGGCGCGGTGAGTCCGAGAGCGCCGACGCGTTCGACTGAGAGCTGCGCTGAAACTCTGATCCAATCGCTCGGAGCGTTAAACGTAACTGAGCCACCAGTCCGTGCGCCGCGCCTTCACGGAGGTGACCCATCGACAAAATGGATAAAGCGCGACAACAACCGCGATCCAGATCAGATACACCCCGGCGAGGGGGACGCCGTAGCCCTTTGGATAGAACCGGTACAGCGTGAAAAACTGCTCCGCCGAAAAGCCCTGCGCAGTACCTACCAGGATGGTCGTGGCATGTATCAAATAGAAATGCGCGACGTAAAACGCCAGCGGCGCGCGTCCGTATGTCGTCAACACATTTTTGACCCCGCTGCCCATGCGTTCCGCGAACCCGCAAACGATTGCCGCGGGTCCTAACGTCATCAGCAGATACAAGAGACTCGGGGGGTACTTGGTCGTCGCTAGAAACGACATGACCGTAGCCGCGATACTGTTTGGGTTGACGTGCCAGGGGTGCGGATCTCCATAGATGTCCAAAGCCCGCAGCAGGACAAACGCAATCACCAAGCCAATCCCAATCCGCGTCAACCGTTGGTTGCGCCGTTGCGAAGGTCCTTTAAAAAGACCCGCTGAGGCGTAGCCGACGAGCATGACCCCGATCCACGGTAGCAATGGATAGGAAAAATAAATCGTGAACGGCCCGACGTTGTATAACTGTCGCGCGTGCAGCACGACCCAGGGAGGTCCGGTGACACCGGTCGAGCTCGCTGCCGGCCACACATAATCCAACAGGTTGTGACCGAATATGATCGCGCAACCTATTGCAAGACAAAATCCAGCACCAAGATATTGAGCGCCGGCCAACACGATCATGCTGGCCCCTATTGCCCAGATGACCTGCAGGCCAACGAAGGTACGACCGCCGAGCTCGGCAATGCCCATCGGGGCGAACGAGTAGGCCGTCGAGATTACGAGCACTTCGATGGCCAACAGCCACAGACCGCGTACCAGCAGGAAGCGCGCGAGATCCGCGGGACTCTTGCGGCGGGCCATCAAACCCGCACTGGTCCCCGCCAGGAATACAAACGTCGGGGCACAAAAGTGCGTGATCCAGCGCGTAAAAAATAGCAGCGGACCGGTTGAAGGATCCGAGATTGGGTCCTGCAGTGACCCGGCCATCGTGAAGTCACGAACGTGATCCAGCGCCATGATGAGAATGACGAGCCCGCGCACTATGTCGATGGACATCATGCGGTAAGCACGTTGATCGGCCACTGGGATGGCGTCCGCCACTATCGCGCTCATGGACAATCTCCTCGCTCTCGATCATGGGAAATCGAAAGCGGAGCGAGAAAGGCGACAAACCGTCGGAATTACCCCAGTTGCGTCAGCCGCGAAGCGACCCACCCGACCGTGACCGCTCGTGACGCGGAGGGACGGACCTCCAGGACCTCGTCACGGTAATGAAGTCTCGCCGGCGGGGATTCCTCTGAGTACGTGCCGGGGACGGTTCGCCGCACCACTGCCCGCTGCAGTGCACCACTGTGCCAATCGAGGTCGAGTGTGAAGCCCCCACGAGCACGCAAGCCGCGAATGTTCCCAGACAGCCAGATGCGCGGCAGCGCCGGCAACAGGTAAATCGTCCCGCGATAGCTCTGCATCAGCATCTGCGTAATGCCCGCGGTACCGCCGAAATTGCCATCAATCTGGAAAGGAGGATGTGCATCGAACAGGTTGGGATAGGTACGCTGCGGACCTAGCAGCAGCTTCAACACCGCGTGCGCATGGTCGCCCTCCTGCAGGCGTGCCCACAGATTCAATCGCCACCCGATGCCCCACCCCGTCGCGTTGTCGCCGCGGATTTCCAGAGAGCGGCGCGCGGCGGCGGTCAACCCGGGGGTGTCGTAAAGGTTGATCTGACCGCTCGGAAAGAGACCGTACAAGTGCGACACATGGCGGTGATGCAGGTCCTTCGCGTCCATGTCCCAATCCTCCAGCCACTCCTGCAACTGACCCTGCGCGCCGATGCGATCCGGCGCAAGCTGGGTCAAGACACGCTGCGCCTCGCGCTGAAAGTCCGGGGCAACATCAAGAATTCGTGCGGCTTCGATGCACTGACTGAACAGATCGCGCAGTATCTGACGATCCATCGCGGGCCCCGCGCAGATCGATACACCTGCGGGATGCGAGTTTTCCGGGGACATGGACGGGCACGTAACCAGCAACCCGGTGCGCGGCTCGGCGACCAACGTATCCAGAAAGAACTCAGCCGCGCCCCTCATCAGGGGAAATACTGCGGCCAGGTATTGCCTGTCACAGTTGTATTCGTAGTGTTCCCACAGGTGCGTGCACAACCATGCCCCACCTGTTGGCCACATACCGCTCTGCGCATGATCGATGGGCCCCGTGGCACGCCACAGGTCGGTGTTATGATGGGTAACCCAGCCGCGGGCGCCATAGTTGACCTGCGCGGTTCGTGCCCCGCTGCGCGCCAGATCGCGCACCAGGGCCACGAGCGGCTCGACGCATTCGCCCAACGCGGCGGCTTCGGCCGGCCAGTAGTTCATCTGCGTGTTGATGTTGATCGTGTACTTGCTTCCCCAGGGCGGCTCCATCGATTCGTTCCACAGGCCCTGCAGGTTAGCGGGCTGCGTTCCGGGGCGCGAGCTGCTGATCAGCAGGTAACGGCCGAACTGGTAGTAGAGCGCCGCAAGTTGCGGGTCGTCGGACTGCACGGAGTCACGCACCCGCTGGTCGGTGGGCAGGCTTGCAGCGGCCGTTGTACCGAGATCGAGCGTTACTCGGCGGAACAGCCGCCGGTGCTCCTCGAGCTGGTCGGACCGTAATCTTGCGGGCGATTTGCCGGCCGCCTGCGCCAGCTGCGCGTTGACTATGGCGCGCGGATTGCCGCTGGTGTCCTCGTAATTGCGATAGCTCGTAGCCATGGCAATCAACAAGGTGGCCGAATTCGCGTTGGCGACGCTGAGCGCAGCAGGGCTGGATGTCACGTGGCCGCGTTCCGCCACTATCCGCGCGCGGGCCTCCCAGGTCAGCGCGCCGGTTATGCCGTATTGCGCCAGATTGCGCCCGCGCATGACCAGATCACCGTCTTCTACTAAAACCTGGACAGAGTCATTTGCTCCAGGCGGCCGGAAGGTCGCATCGAAGCTCAAGGCCTTGCGTCGGTCGGCGGTCAGCCTGACGACGATCACCTGATCGACCGGGGAGGCAAATGTCTCGCGCGTATAGCGTATGCCGCCTTTGCGAAAGCTTACCGTTACCGTTGCGGAGTCCAGATTCAACTCGCGCCGATAATCCTGCAACGGCTGCCCGTCCGCGCCACCGAACGAGAGTAACAAGTCGCCCACGTTCTGATATGGCATCTGCCGCAGCGGCTTGCTCATCATGCTCGCGTCAGCGAGCTTCAACGCATCGCCGTAGCGGCCCGCAAACACCAGCGCGCGCACTTCCGGCAACGCGCGCAGCGCATCCGGGTTGCTCGGATCATAAGGGCCGCCGGCCCATAGCGTGTCCTCGTTGAGCTGCAGCCGTTCCTGAATCGCGTCGCCAAACACCATGGCCCCGATGCGGCCATTTCCGATAGGCAACGCCTCCTCCCAGCGTGCCGCAGGCTGCGTGTACCAGAGAGTAAGTGCGCGCGCTGCGGCATCATCACGCCGCCCGAGCGCGAGACCGGGAGCTGCTCTCGAGATCAATCCGGCGGTGTACGCTGACAGCAACGCCTGCAATGTCCGGCGGCGGGTTACCTGTGGCATGTAAATTACGTCTCGTTCGTCCCTGTCGGGCTGGGATTTTAGCGAGATCGAGGCCGCAATGCCGGCAGTGACCGCCCTACCCGCCGCACTTGCCAACGGGTCCGCGCACCCTTAGGATTGCACGAAATTGCATGATTCTGCACGAACCCGCCATGACCGAAACAGCGCTTCCCGAGACATCCAAACCCCTCCTGGTGCTGATCTGCGGACCGTACCTGTCGGGCACTGATGGCGATCCGCAAAAGATTGCCCGCAACCGGGAGCGCCTGGAGAGCTTCGCACTGCCGATCTACGAGCGCGGGCACCTGCCGATGGTGCGTGAGTGGATGGCGTTGCCGATTATTCATGCCGCTGGTGGGCGCAACTCGGACGATCCGATCTTCCGCGCCTATCAATACCCGGTCGCCCATCGCCTGCTGGAATGTTGCCACGCCGTGTTGCGAATTCCGGGTGAATCGCGTGGCGCCGACCTGGATGTTGACCGCGCCCGGCAACTTGGCATACCCATTTACACCGAGGTGAATCAACTGCCGCCGCGCACATAGCTGTGCTGGTGAAACGGCGCCGCAGGCGCCCTCTTTTTTGTTCGCGGCCACTCGCGGCCACGCATAGCCTGTCTAGTGGTGCGCGTTGTCCGGTTGCGCACCACACGGCGTTCCGCGAGGAATCCGACCGGTGTCGGACACTGGCAACGCGTTAGGTCCCTTCAAGAGTTCTGCCGTGACATTCGGCGGTGCATATTCGGATTGCGCGAAGCTCAGCCTGTCCACTACCGAGCGATGAATACACTCGCCATCGTTTCGATGCTCCCCCAAGGCGCGGATGTTCTTACCGAACGCCCGGTAGACCCATGTCATGGATACATTGAGTGTCGAGTTGAAGCACGGTAGGAAAAATTTGAGGTAATCACCATTGACCTCCAGTCCGTGCCGCTCTGCCCGCTCCACCATCCAGTGCAGAGCTTCGTTCGCAAGGCCATCGGGTGAGTAACCACCACCGACGTTGCTATGCACTCCTGCGAACCATGCCTGCTCCAGGACGCCCTGCCAACCGTCGGGTTTAGTCCAAAGAGCGGGTCGGAAAGGAACGCGCTGCTCATCAATGGCGAGCGCGTGATAAGCGTTCTGAATGGACGGGTGTAGATCGACGTTGTGATACGAAAAGCGATTCTCGTTCAGCACCTCGCCAAAGCCACCGGGGAGTCCCAGCGCGCCCACGGTGTCCCAGACACCGATGAATTTGACCGCAGGACAGGCTCTCGCCGCACCCATGTGCCGGAAGTGCGGATCCTTCAAGATCGAGGCGGCCGAGTCGCCACGCTTATATTCGGCAAACAGGTCGGGTGCATAGAAATCATCCGACTTCTGCAACAGGCCGAAGGTGTCCATAAACCCGGCCAGCGTCCGCACAGTGAACGCACCGCGGCTGAATCCGAACATGAAGATCTCATCGCCAGCGTCATAGTTGTAAATAAGAAAGCGGTAGAGATCGCGGATGTTGCCCTCGATTCCATCACCGAAGGCGCCACCGGTGAATTTGTCGAGTCCCGGATGGGTGCCAACGCCATCGTGATAGAACACAATTTGGTCAACGCCTGCTTTATCCCGCGAGAGGACGGCTCGCGCTACCTTGGTGACGTTGGTGGCGTGCCGCAGGTGGGTCTTGTCGTCAGTCTGGTCGCGCTCGTTCCAGGTACCGTCGGCACAGATGATGAGACGCTTCATCCGTAACTCCCTGCGATATGGTTATTCTTCCTCGCCGAGTCTGCTCCCACCCAGGGCAGGACTCAAGCCTGAGCGACGCAACATCGCCGGATCCATCCGTGATGGTTGCGCGCGCTTCGAAACCCAACAGCGAGTTCCTTGACACGGACCACACGCCGTGCGCCACGGGCGGAGGAAACCAACTCATCGCGCGCGCGGGACACGACGGCAACACATAACTCGGAATGATCGAGCAAATATTCCAATTCCGCTGCCCGCCACGGACATATGACTGTCCAGCGTCGCCAGAATGCGACGTATCGTGTTGCGATTCAGTGAATATCCGATGTGGACTGCAACCCGCAGAGCGCTCGAGTTGCCAGTGAGTACGGGCAGCCGCTAGGATGGGAACGCGCGACTCAAAAGAACGGATAATCAGGGAGCAACGGATGATAGTGGATGTGGGCCGGCGCGGCGCCGCGTGTCAACGCGTGCGCGGTATCGTCAGTGGATTTTTCAATCGTCTCGGGTGCACAGCTGCGGCCGTCCTCGTAACGCTCCTCGCCTCGCTCATTGCACCGTCGGCAGGTTGGGCTGCCTCAGTACCCGTACTAACGGCTGTGGCCACCGCGAAGGGAGCCAACGTGACTTGCCTTGGAGGCACGTGCGGCATATTTGATACCAATCACGCCGCGCAGGGCGAGTCGACCACCCTCGACGGTTCGGGCTCGACTCCCGCACCCGGCGGTTCGACGATAATTGAGTACCAGTGGATCATCGACGACGGACCGGAGATGGTCAGTACGTTGCCCACGCTCGGCGTCAGTCTCACCGATGGGACCCATGGCGTGCTGCTGACCGTGCTCGACTCGACCGGCGCAACGAGCCAGAGCACTCTTGCCCTGACCGTCTATGGTCCGAGTGTGGCGGCAATCGCCGGCGGCAATCGAACGGTAACCGATACTGACCGGCTGCCCGGCGAAGCGGTTTCTCTGCAGAGCACCGGAAGCACCTTTGGTGACTGTGTGGGCGCGGTGGGAACAGCCTGTACCAATCTGACCTACAACTGGATGGTCAACGGCCAGTCCGCGGGCGTCAATTCGCCAAACCCGACGCTGCGACTGAATGACGGCGCCAACTCGATCACGCTCATCATCAGTGACACCGGGCAGTCGAGCCTGGCATCGGCGGCGGTAAACATCACAGTCGGCCCGCCTCCTCCGACCGCCGTAATTGCGGGGGGGAGCCGGACTGTCACTGACAGTGATGGCAAAGCGGGAGAATCTATAGGCTTCGATGGGCGCGGCAGTACCGCTGCCGGCGGAGGAACGATCACGGCGTACGCGTGGTCCCTGGACGCAGAGACGACGGCCGCCACTGGACCGCAGCCCACGTTGGCTCTCAAGGACGGTAGTAACACAGTCACATTGACAGTCACCGACAGCTTTGGGGCGACCGGCACGACTTCCGTGACCGTAGTAGTGGGCGCCGCCAACGCTCCATTGGCTGTGATAGCAGGCGGTAACCGGAGTGTGGCCGACACTGATGGAAAGCCGGGAGAGTCGGTAACTGTAGACGGAAGTGGCAGCACCGCCGAGCCGGGCGCGACTCTCAGCGCGTATTCGTGGTCCGTAAACGGCACTGCCGTGGCGACCGCTACCGGCCCGACTCCGAAACTGGCCCTAAAAGACGGAGCCAACACAGTGTCCTTGGTTGTCACCGACAACCGCGGGCAGCAGAGCACGACGACATCGGTAACCATTACGGTGAATACCACCCAGGCAGCGACACCTACCATTGCGGGAGGTAATCGCACTGTGGCCGACGCCGACGGCTTGCCGGGCGAGCGTGTGGCGATGGTCGGCACGGTCACCGGCGGCGTGGGGGAAGGAGGCATTCCGGAATCCGCTTTCGCCTGGGTCGCGACCGCAGTGGTTCAGGGCCAAGCGGTGACTGTGGATTCGGCGCAGGGAACCAGCAAGCCGACACTTCGGTTGCGCGATGGCACAAACACCGTGACGCTAACGGTGACGGATCCGGCCAGCGGCTCAGTGAGCCGCAGCTCCGTCACCATCAAGGTCGCTGGGTCCAACCTCGAGGGGTTGCCTGCTCCGCTGTCGTCCATTGCCGGTTTGACCGCGAATCAGAAGTCGGTCGCTCAGGCGATCGAGCGCTCGTGCACGGACCTGACCACCAAGTACGAAGGCGGTACGACACTTGGCGCCGGCCCGACCGATCTTCTGCAGCAATGCCGTGCGCTGATCAATGACTATGCCAATGCCGAGAACGTCGCAGGTCTGCAAGGCGCGCTCGACTCGCTCTCTGGCCAGCAGCTCACCGGTATGCAGCGCATGGGGCTCGATTTCTCGGACTCGCAGTTCAAGAGCCTGAGCGACCGCCTGACAGAATTGCGCCGCGGTCTGCGAGGTGTGAGCGCCTCTGGAGTTCACCTTCAGGGCGGCAATATCGAAATGCCGCTCGCGGATCTTGCCTCAATCCTGGGTAAGGCACTGGGTGGCGGCGCTGGCGACAGCCCCGGGCTCAGCGACTTGTTGAGCGACCGCTTCGGCCTGTTCGTGACCGCCAATCTGCGGATGGGTGACCGGCAGGCGAGCGATCGTGAATCGGCGTCTGACCTGCGCAGTCACGGAGTCACTGTAGGCCTGGATTATCGCTTCACCGATAACCTGGTCGCTGGCGGTGCATTTGGATACGCCCGTGCCAAGAGCGAGTTCGCTGCGCCCGAAGCACGGTTGGAAAGCAGGAATCTCACCATGATGTTGTATGGCTCGTGGTACGTCGGCGATGGTTACCTGGACTTCATGGCCAGCCACGGCAAGCTCGATTACGACTCGAGTCGGCATATCCTGTTCGCCAGCAGCGTCGTGACCGCCACGAACGGCCAGGTGGATCGCACGGCCATCGGCGCCACCGGCGGACGGCAGAACGCAGTCAGCGCAAATACCGGCTACGACTGGCACTGGCGCGGCCTGTCCGTTGGTCCTGTGGTAAGTCTCAGCTACGTTAGCGTCAACATCGACGGTTTCGAGGAATCCGGCGCCGAGGGCCTGGACCTGTTGCTCGATGCCCAGCATGGAGAGTCTTTCACCCTCAAAACTGGCGGCCATGCCTCATACGCGCTGAACACGGGTGTTGGCGTATTCATACCGCACGTGCAGGCATCCAGCGTGCATGAGTTCGCCTCGACCGCCCGGGCCATCACCGGCCGCTTCCAAGCGGACGCCGTTTCAGGGTTCTCGATACTGACGGATGATCCCGACCGGGACTATTTCAACTGGTCGGCCGGCGTGTCAGCTCAATTCCCGTTCGGAATCGCCGCGTTCGTCGACTACCAGGCCATGGCCGGTCTGACCCGCACAACGATGCACGATACCAGCGCAGGATTGCGTATGGCGACGCGCTGGTGACGAGCGTGACCTACTGAAGCCTGCTCGCCGCGATGTCGGCCCCCTCGCGTAGCGAGCGGAGCTTTTTCCACGTGACTGCCGGATCGATCTTGCCGTAGCCGGCAAATGTACCGAAGCCGCAGTCTGTGCTGGCGATGACCCGTTCGATACCGACGATCGCAGCGAACCGCTCAATCCGCTGCGCGATGAGCTCCGGATGCTCGACGTGGTTGGAACGGGTGTCAATCAAACCCGGCGCGAGGACCTTATCGGCGGGGATTTTCGTCGCGGCCCAGATTTTCCACTCGTGCTCGTGGCGAGAGTTGGCCGCCTCGAACAGAATCGTGGCCGGCCGAGCCTTGAGAATGATGCCGATCACGCGCTCGAGCGGAATATCATGGTCGTGCGGTCCCTCGTAGTTTCCCCAACACACGTGCATACGCAGCCTCTCGGGCGGGATATCCGCGGTGGCGGCATTCAGCGCCTCGACGTTCGCCGCGGCTATCTTCAGGAACTGTTCTTCGCTGAGATCCTGATAGCCGGTGTGGCGCGACATCGCCAGATCCGGGCAATCCAGCTGCAGCTGAAAACCACCGGCCACGATGGCCTGGTATTCGGGCCGCATGGCATCGACCAGGTCGGCCAGATAGGCCTCATGGCTGGGATAGAAAGCGTTGGGCTGGAACGCCGTGATCAAACCCGGCGAGGCGGCATTGAGAAACCCGCGCACACTTCTGCCCGCGAGGGCCTTGGTAAAGCGACTGATATCCTCACGACACGGCTGCGGATTGACCAACCGGACGGGGCCAACACAGCTCGCCCTCACAAACTCCTGCTCGCCCATGATGGCCGCCAGCTTCTTACGTAACTCCGGATAGGGCGCCAGGTCGAGTGCAGGCTTACGCGCCACGTTGCCGCCAAAGCCGGACAACCGCTCCTTGATGTATGTCGAATATCCAACCTTGCCGAGCTCACCGTCACTGACGATGGATACGCCCGCCGCCTCCTGCTTCGCCACAGCCTCATCGATTGCCGCCTGTGTGAGGCGGTCAAACTCAGCAGGGTCGTAGGGCTTGCCGTGGTCGCGCGCGAGCAACAGAGGGGTCAGATCGTTACCACGTGGCAGACTGCCGACGTGAGTAGTGAGTATGCTCTGCATAGTTTCCCCCGAGGATTTGCTGATGGATGACGTTAAAGCTTGGGCGGCCAAGGCTGCCATCGCGGAATTGATTGTGCGATATGCGGCACTCAACGATGCCGGCGACTGGGACGCGGTGGCGGCGCTCTTCACCGTAGACGGCCGCATGAGCCGACCGACTTCTCCAGACGACTTCATCGCCGGGCGCACCGCCATACTCGCGAACTTCAGGTCTCGGACCCCGCGTGCTTCGCGGCACATCGTCGCCAACATACTCGTCACGCTCGAGGGGGAAACTTTGGCCCGTACATCCAGCCAGATCCTGCTGTTCACCGGCACTGCTGCCGACGGCGGCGGCCCGCCCATTCAGTCCGCAGCGCCACCGCTGATCGGCACGTATGTAGACACACTCGTCAAGACCGAAGAAGGCTGGCGGTTTACCGAGCGGCGTGGGAGATTGGATTTTCGGGCTGGAGGCTGACACGAGGGTTGAGCTGGTCGAATTGCGCTCGCGGGCAGGCATCTATTCGTGAATGCGGGTCAGCAACTCGATCAGCCTGGCCACTTCCTGCTGCGTGAAGCGCGCTTTGAGCCATTGCTCGTGTTGCTCGATCGCGCCCTTGGCCCGCAAAAGCGCCTTGCGCCCGGGAACCGTCAGGCTCAATGCCTGTTTGCGCGCGTCGGTCTTGGACTTGCGGCGTACGAGATAACCCTTCGATTGCAGCCGGTTCACGATTGCCATGGTTGTCGCGCGGTCCATGCGCATTCGTTGGGCGAGACCCGTTTGCGCGATACCCGCGTGGTCATCCACCAGCCAGAGTAGGGAAACCTGTTTCTGGGTGAGACCCAGGTGCGCGAAGGTTTCAGTGAAATGCCGATAGACCGCGCCATAGGCCAACCGCAGGTGAAAGCCCACGATGTTGCGAATCTCGCCAATATCTTCATCACCGGCTACATGCGCCGTGGTGATCGCGAGAGTTTCCTTGGGTGTGCGTGTGCGCATCATCTCACTCGAGCGCCTCGAGCCGCTCGACCTCGCGGCCGTACGGTTTGATACCGAGCGAGATGATCAGCGCCGCGAGCGGCATCAGGATCGACGCCGTCAAAATTAGACTCTTCCACAAGTCCGCATCGCGGTGGAAGACACGCTGGGTGACGGACCCGATCAGCTGGCTCCCGAGCGCACCAAAGGCGATATACATGAACAGATATACTGCCGTGACCTGACCGCGAAGCTCATTCGGCGTGATGCGTTGGATGGCGGCATTTTGTGGGACTGCCGATGCAAGACCGGCCACCAGGGCACCGCCGAGGCAAACCAGCGAAAGCGCGGCCGAGGGCATCAGCGGCGCAATGATCTCGAGCGGCCCGGCAATGGCAAACATGATGGCAGCGGCGCGAAGGTTGGCATCCTTGTAACGCTTCGCAAGCCACTCGACGAACAGCGTACCCAACAAAGCGCCGGTCAGGGCGGAGACCAGAAACACCAGTCCCATCCAGCGGCCGATCTGCGCCTCGGTCCAACCATAGGTTCTGATCAGGAACGGCGCGCGCCAGGCCTGCAGACCGGCCGACTGCGCAGCGCTCAGACCCAGGCCGATGAACATCGGCAGGTAAATATTCCTGCGTGCGCGCAGCTCCCGGAGCACCGCGCGAGGCGATAACGGCTTGCCCTGCGCGGCCGTACCGCGCCTGGCCGGTTCGTTCGCCAGGAGCAACAGGCCGGATATCAACAGACCCGGCGCACCGACCATCATGAGTACCCACTGCCACCCGTAGGTAGTCAGGCCCAGCCAATGCATGACGGGCCACGTAGACACCAGGCTTATCAATTGTCCGCCCAGAAAAATTCCCAGTGTATTACCCCCAATGAAACCCAACTGCAGAAAGCCGATGGCGCGCGGCAACTTTCCCGGAGGAAAGTAATCCGCCAGCATCGAGTACGACCCGGGCGCGTGCGCCGATCCGCCCGCCCCCACCAGCATCCGGCTGAGGAACAATTGAGTGAAGCTCTGCGCAAGACCGCCGAGCGCGGTGATGCCCCCGATCAAGGCTATGCCGCAGGCGAGCACGATCTTGCGCGGGTAGATGTCCACCAACCGCGCCATCGGAATACCCACGAGGACGTAGAACAGGATGTTGGCGGGACCGATCAGAAAACCAACCTGCTCGTCGGTCAGATGGAAGTCGAGCTTGATGCGCTGGGCCATCATGCTGAACACCTGCGCATCGAAGAAATTGAGCATGGTGGCGAGAATGATCACGGTCAGCCCGTAATACGCGACTCCCCGCGCAGGCCACGGTTGCACAGCAGGCGCCGGGTTCACTGCAGGCGTTATCGGCGCCGGTACGTCCGTCACCATCGATGCCCCCTCGTCCAGATCGACTTACAAGCGGTGGTCGGCGCGGCGGTCAGCGAGCATGTCCCGTCCAGGTTCGCAGACCCGGTGCCGTGCGATCCTCGCCCGCGAGGGCTCGCGCCACAGCCGGGCGCGCCGTCATTTTCTCGCGCCAGGCGACGAGACGCGCACAGCGCTTGCCGATTTCCAACTCCGGGAACATGCGCTCGACCATCATTCCGCAATGTGAATAGAAGTTGATGTCCGCCAGCGTGTAGGTGTCGCCGGCCAGCCAGGCAGTCTGTGCGAGCTGCCGCTCAACCTTGTCCACGGCGTAGATGATTTTCTCGGTTGCGTTCGCGAGCTCCGCTGGGCTGAAGCCCGAACGGGCCGCGCGCCACTTCTTGCGCTGGTCAGGCAGCGGGATGCGCTCCATCAGCCGATCGAACTCACCGCTTTCGACGTTGCGCGCGATGATGCCGATCATGCGGTGCCAGCCATGCATCGACACGTGGTTCATCACGTGCTCGTCAACGAACTTGTTCCAATAGCGCATGCGCGCAGCGCCAACCGGGTCACGGGGGCGCAACGGAGTATCGGGAAATGTGTCCTCCAGGTACTCGTTGATGACGGTCGTGTGCGTGATGATGACCCCGTCATGATCGAGCACTGGAACCTGCCCTTCCGGATTGATCGCCACGAACCAGTCCGAGTGTTGCTCGAAGGCGTGCAGATCGACGTAGCGGCTTTCGTACGGCAGGCCCTTCTCGATGAGAGGAATCATCGACTTCAGCGAGTTCGCCACCGGCTCGGCGTGATAGTACCTAATGGTCATGCGCCCCCCACTCACGGTTGTAAGTGTTGCATACCATTTTCGGTGGCCGCGGGTCAACCGGACCCGGGCGCGGCGCGGCGTTGCTATGGATTTCGCTCCTAGGCGAGAGCCCGGCGCACGCGCCGATATAATCGGGAGGTAATTACCGGGCGGCAGCGCGCACGCCCAGGAGCTCGGAATTGAGACGCCCAGCGTGAACGAGCCCGCCACACCGACCCTGAGCGACTGGAAGCGGATGTATCGCTCACTATGGCGCATCCGGATATTCGAGGGCCAGGTGCAGCGGCTTGCGGCCGCGGGCGAAGTCCCTGGTTTTCCGCACTTATCGACAGGTCAGGAGGCTGTGGCTGTCGGGGTGTGCGCGCATCTCACCCGAGAGGACACGCTCTTCACGAGTCATAGGGGGCACGGCCATACCCTCGCAAAAGGCAGTGATCCAGAGGCTACGTTTGCGGAAATTCTCGGTCGCGGCAGCGGCTTGTGCCGCGGCCGTGGCGGCTCGATGCATCTGGTCGATGTAGCTAACGGTGTCCTCGGCGCGACCGGAGTGGTGGGAGGCAACCTGGCACTTGCCGCCGGCGCCGCATGGGCCGCTCAGGCCAAAGGCGAAGCCAGCATCAGCGTCGTCTTCTTCGGTGATGGTGCAACGGGGGCGGGTGTCTTTCATGAAACGGTGAACCTCGCTGTCCTCTGGAAGCTTCCCGTGCTGTTCGTTTGTGAAAACAACGGGTACGCGGAGTTTACGAGCCGTGAAGAACACTCGAACGTGAAGCTGGTGAGCGCTTTCGCGGCACCGTACGGCATGCCGGCGAAGACGATTGATGGCAACGATCTACTCGCCGTACATGCCGAGGCTGGCGATGTCATCGCCGGGTTGCGCCGAGGGTCGGGACCCTTTCTTCTCGAATGCATGACGCATCGCATGGCCGGCCATTTCGTCGGGGATGCCCAACACTACCGTTCCAAGGAAGAACTCGCGGCCGTGAGGCAGAAGTGTCCCATTGAACGTCTAAAACGCCACCTGATCGAGCGCGGGGTGCAGGAACGTGATCTGGATGCCATCGGTGAGGAGGCCAAGCAGGAGGTGATGCAGGCCGTTGCGCGCGCGCGTGCCGGACCGGCTCCGGACGGCGCTACGGTGCTCGAGTATGTCTACAGCGCTCCTTCCTTGGCTGGAACACCGGGCTAACATTCGTGAGCAACACGTTTATTGAAATTCTGCGCCGCGCGCTCGATGAGGAACTGGCGCGCGATCCTGCGGTGTATCTACTGGGTGAGGATGTCGCGGCCGGCGGTGCCTTCGGAGTTACGAGCGGCCTCGCTCAGAAGCACGGGACTCAGCGTGTGCGCAACACACCGATCAGCGAAGCCGCCATCACCGGCGTTGCCACTGGCGCTGCGCTCTGCGGACTGCGCCCGGTACTGGAGATCATGTTCATCGATTTCGCTACTTTGGCGCTCGATTGCCTGGTCAACCAGAGCGCCAAGTACCGCTACATGTCGGGCGGACAACTGGCAGTGCCAATGGTTGTGCGTACGCAGGCGGGGGCCGCTGGCGGGGCGGCAGCTCAACATTCGCAGAGCCTGGAGGCATGGTTCACTCACGTACCCGGACTCGTGGTTGTTACACCCTCCTCGCCCGCCGAGGCGTACGGCTTGCTGAAGAGCGCCATCCGGCTCGGCGATCCGGTGTTGTTCATCGAGCATAAGCGGCTCTATGCCATGAAGGAGGGATTGAGGGAGAATGCCGAGCTGCCGCAAATCGGGAAGGCGCGCGTGGCACGGCCTGGCACCGATGTTACCGTGATTGCTTACTCAGCCATGGTCCGCAACGCACTCGAGGCTGCGGACGAGCTTTCACTGTCGGGCATCTCGGCTGAAGTTATTGATCTGCGCACGTTGGTACCACTCGACATGGCGGCTGTTGCGGGCTCGGTCTCGAAGACCCATCGCGTGGTCATCGCGCACGAGGCAGTCCAGAGCGGCGGCGTTGGCGCGGAGATTGCCGCGCGGATTGGCAGCGAGCTGTTTGATGAGTTGGACGCGCCTGTGACGCGCGTCGGCTGCCCGTTTTCGCCGATACCATTCGCGCCGGAACTGGAACGAGCGCTCCTACCTGGCACACCGCACATCGTACGTGCCGTGCGCGAATTATTTGGCTGAGCGCCCTCAGGAGACCACAGTGGCATTGGTGGCACTGGAAATTCCCAAAGTCGGCCTGGTGATGGAGAACGCTCGACTCGTCCGCTGGCTGAAGGTGGTCGGCGATATGGTGAAAGAGGGGGAGCCGCTGCTCGAGCTCGAGACGGAGAAGTCGGTTGTCGAGATCGAGTCAACCCACACCGGGCGGCTGATGGAAATCCTGTTGCAGGTGGATCAGGAGGCGCGGGTCGGCGATCGGATTGCGTGGCTGGAATGTGAGAGTCGGGGGCTGCCGGTGGGGCACTCGGCGTCAGGCTCGGGTGATGCATTGGTGTCGGCATCGGCGGCGAGATCGACGCCCGCGGCGGCGCCCGACGCGAGTGGGCGCTTGAGGAGTTCCCCGCTGGCCCGGCGTGTTGCTGCGGAGCACGCTGTGGATCTCACACGGGTTACCGGAACCGGCCCGCGTGGACGGGTGCAGTTGGTCGACGTGCGGCGCGCGATCGAAGCGCAGTCACCTGACAACACGCTGCAGACAGGCACCGGGCCGCAGACGGGTGCTGCGCCCCAGGGCGGCACCGTGCGGCGCGCAGACACAGGGTCGCGGACAGGTGCGGGGCTGCCGGGTGCGCAGCCGCTCTCCAGCATGCGACGGGCCCTCGCGCGCTCCATGACATTGAGCAATGCCACTGTCCCCCAGTTCGCGGTCGAGCGCGCGGTTGACTGGACTGCACTTCATGCCCAACGCGCGAAGCTCTGCGCAGGACTTCCACCCGGGGCTATGAAACCGTCCTTCAACGACTTCCTGCTGCAGGCCATTGCGCGTGCCCTGCTCTCCTTCCCCGCGCTGAACTCAACATTCTCGGGTGATCCTAACTCACCGGACGCGTATATTGTGCCGGCGAACGGCGCTCACATCGGACTCGTGGTTGCTGTCGAGAATGGCTTGCTCGTTCCCGTCTTCCATCGCGTTGAGCTACTCGGTCTCGTTGAGCTGGCGCGCATACGCAGCGACACCGTCGAACGTGCGCTGCGCGGCACGTTGAAGCGCGAGGAGTTGGAGGGCGCAACGTTCAGTCTGTCGAACCTCGGCGCGCGCGGGCCGGATCGGTTCAACGCCATTATCAATCCGCCCCAATCCGCCATTCTCGCGGTCGGCAGGCAGCGCGATTGCGTCGTGGTCGTGAATGGCGAAATACAGGCCAGGCCGATATCCCAGCTCACACTAACGGTGGATCACCGTGTGGCAGACGGCCGCCTCGCTGCGGAATTCCTCGCCTACCTGGTGGAAATCCTCGCAGGCGACGTCTGGCATGAATGACGAGAAACCACGTATGACAAAGCAGGTTCAACTTCTCGGCTCGTTCTGGACCCTTGCCGTCGGGGCGGACCCCATGGGCGACCAGCGCTGCCTCCACGACTTCCGCGTGCGGGTCGAAACCGCGGCGCGGGCTGGATTCACGGCAATGGGCTTCTGGCACACCGACATCGCCGCAATCATCAAACAATACAGCTTGCAGGAAATGAAGCGCATTCTGGATGCCAATGGGATCACGCAGGTCGAGGTCGAATGGTTGTTGGACTGGTTCTGTACCGATCAGCGCAGAGTGGCTTCGGATCAGACCCGCAAGCTGCTGCTCGATGCAGCCGAAGGGCTGGGCGCGCGGCACATCAAGATCGGCGACCTGAACAATGACTGCGCGGATGTAGCGGCGATGTCGGAAGAGTTCGCCTTGTTATGCCGGCAAGCCGCGGAGCGTGGCACCAATGTACTGTTCGAAATGCTCCCGGCACAGTTCTCCCGCGCACCCTCGCTCGATCAGGTTCTCGCTATCTGCCGTGGATCCGGTGCCAGGAACGGCGGCATCATGCTGGACAATCTGCACCTGCAACGAACCGCGACCCTACCGGAGCAGATCGTGCATAAGATCCCGCGTGATATGCCGCTCGGCGTTGAAATCAACGACGGCACGCTGGCCATGCCGGTGAACTTGCACGACTCCGTGGTGAACAAACGGCTTCTGCCCGGCGACGGGGAGTTTGATATTGCCGCATTCCTGCAGGCGCTCTGGACGCAGGGTTATGATGGACCCGTCGGTGTGGAAGTGCTGAACGAATACATTCGCAAGTGGCCGTTGGAAACCGCCGCAACAGAAGCGTTCGCGAAGACGCTGCAAGTCGTCACCGCGGCGCGCGAGAAATGGGAAACGGCGCAGGCAGCACGGACGTCACCGCAAACCAGCGAGGGGATCACATGAGCGTACCGACACCCGACACCGAGCGGCAGATCTGGATGTTCACCCAGATGCTGCGCATCCGGACTTTTGAGGAACGAGTCAAGAAGACGTTCACCGATCATCCGGGAGTGATCCGCGGTCATACTCATCTTGCAGATGGCGCGGAAGCCTCGATCGTCGGCTCGCTGAGCCATTTTCGTGAGGGCGACGCGGCCCTTGCCACGTACCGATGCCACGGCTATCCGTTGGTTCTCGGTAGCGATCCCAAGGCCATGATGGCCGAAGTCTACGGACGTGCTGACGGGCTCTGCAAAGGGCTCGGCGGGTCCATGCACCTGACTGATGTGAAACGCGGTTTTCTCGGAACATCCGGCATAGTTGGCGCGGGTATCCCGCACGCCGCGGGCGCGGCATGGGCCGCGCAGATCCGCAAACAGGGCAATGTCGTTTTGAGCTTCTTTGGCGATGGGGCATCCAAACAGGGTGCATTCCACGAAACGCTCAATATCGCCTCGCTATGGAAGCTCCCCGTCGTATTCGTCATGGAAAACAACGGCTACAACGTAGTCACCACATCAGCGCAGGAGGACGCGAATGCCGCGGCTGGCGAGCCGCTTGCCGTGAAAGCAAGATCATACGTCATGCCCGGTGTTACGGTAGATGGCACAGATCCTCTGGCTGTCTACCAGGCTGTTGGCGAAGCAATTGAGCGTGCGCGGGCAGGTCAGGGTCCGACTCTCGTGGAATCCAAGGTGTACCGGCTATCCGCCCACGGCAACATCATCGCGCCGCCAGGCGTGCCGCTGCACTATCCCGAACACGAGGCAATAACCGTGTTTGGCAAACGCGAAGAATACGAAGCAGCGTTGCGCGGCGATCCGGTCCCACGCTTCCGCGGCGTGCTGGTTCAGAACGGCAGCCTCACTGCCGCGAAGGCCGATGAGATCTCTTCGCGCGTTGCGGACGAGATGCAGGAGGCCGTGGCATTCGCGCTCAACAGCCCGTTCCCAAAGGTCGAGTCCGCACTCGAGTACAACTTTGCGTAAGTCGGGGTATTCCCCGCGCCAGGAGAGTCTCATGGCACAGATGCCCTATATCGCCGCGATCGATGCGGGAATTCACCAGGAAATGCGGCGCGACCCTGACGTGTTGTATTTTGGCCAGAATCTCGCGACGACCGAAAATCACGAGTTCGTGGCCGCCTACGGCGCGGATCGCGTGCGTGTCACACCGATCTCGGAGACGGCCGAGATCGGGATCGCCATCGGCGCCGCCATGGCCGGGTTGCGGCCGGTCGTGGAACTCTACATGGCCGAATTCATGCTCGTCGCCATGGACCAGGTCGTCAATGAGGCACCTCGATTTCGCTACATGTCGGGCGGACAGGTCAAAGTCCCGTTGGTGCTCAAAGCGGGCTACGGATTTACCGCTGGGTGGGCGGGGCAGCACACCGGATCGCTCACTGCGCTGTTCATGGGTGTTCCGGGACTCAAAGTCGTGGCGCCCTCCACGCCTGCGGATGCCAAGGGACTGATGGCCACCGCGATCCGGGACGACAACCCGGTTGTGTATCTGCACCACTACATGCTGACGCTGGAACAGGGCGAAGTTCCGGATGGAGAATATCTAGTACCGTTCGGAAAAGCCGAAGTCCGGCGCGCCGGTGGGGACGTCACGATAGTTGCAACGGGCTGGATGGTGCCACGCGCGCTTGCTGCCGCGCAGACGCTTGCGAAAGAAGGGATCAACGCAGAAGTGATCGATCCGCGCACCGTTGCGCCCCTCGACCTCGAAACGATCTTGAAATCCGTCGACAAGACGGGGCGCGTCGTGTTGGTGGATCAGGCGCCGCGGCATGCATCAGTGACCGCCATGATCGCCGCCGACATCGCTGAACATCGTTTCAAGGCGTTAAAAGCCCCGGTCGTGCAGGTCACTGCGGCTGATACGACTGTTCCGTACAGTGAGCCACTCGAGGCATATATCCTGCCGGATGAGGCCCGTATTGCTGCCGCCGTTCGTGCGGTACTAAAGTAGGGCGTGCCGGTGGGCCGTCCGCCGTGCCCGGTTGCGGAAAGCCCAATACCGCGTCAGCATCTACGTGCAGCTGCTGAGGGAGTCTGATGATGGGGGTACGACTCGAAGGGCCAGCGTTACGCCATTGGTCCACCAGCCAGGTGGGCCAACCGGAGGCCCTTGCCTACTGGGTGGACACGGTATGCGATCAATTTCTCGAGCTCGAAATCGATACGCCCGTGCGCAATCGCTTCCATGCATCGCTCGATCAGGTGGACCTCGGCCCCGCCACTGCTAACTTCCTCGAGGCCGATACCCAGCTGGTACGGCGGACAAGGGCCAAGATTGCCCGCATGCGCACGCCCATGTTCATGTTGATGCAGCTACGCGCTGGCCACGTAACGTATCAGCAGTTGGGACGTGAAGTGCGTGTCGGTCCAGGGGAATGCGTGTTGATCGACTGCACCCAGCCCTATGAGCTCGAATGCCCACACCCTACCCGGGCCATGGCGCTACGGTTACCTGCCGATTGGCTGAGAAGATGGATTGCCCAGCCGGAACGTCACGCGGCGCAGCTCTTCAGCTCGGGAGGTTGGAGCTCCGCCCTGTGCGCTGCCGTAGCGAGCCTGGACATCAACTCGTGCGATAACCAGGCGCTGCCCTCAGATGAAATCGCAGAGTCCATTGCAACATTGTTGAAATTGGCGATCGGACCGGAGCCCGGGACATCATCGCAGCGCCCTATCCTCTTCAACCAGCTACTACGCACCCTGCGGAATCGTCTGCACGAAGCGGATCTGTCGCCACTGGCGGTCGCCGCGGAACACGGAATCAGCACGCGCAGTGTGCACTACGTGTTTGCCGGAGCGCATACGACCTTTGTAGAGCGGCTAATGGAATTGCGACTGGGGCGCGCCCATGAAATGTTGAGCGACGCACAGCTGTTCGATCTACCTGTTGCAGAAGTCGCAGCCCGGTGCGGATTCGCGGATCCAAGTCACTTCGCGCGCCGCTTCCGGCAACGATTCGGGCAATCCCCGCTCCAATTCCGCAGCTCTCTAAGCCGGGCAAAACACTGACCGGAGTACCTCACGGGACCTTACGGGACCCCAATTTCACTCTTCAACAGGTCACGCAGACCATCGAGAACCCGATGTGGCCGGCGCCTCGCGGGCTGCTGCCGCCACTCTTCGAGCGAAGTAGTTCCCGTAGTGACCGCAAACATCGTTGCCCCCGCACGCTGCGCCATTACGGCCTCAACGATCGGATCGTCCCCCACCACACACATTCTGCGCAGTGGGACGCGGAGCCTGTTCGCCACGAATCGCAATGCGCGCAGGGATGGTTTTCCCGTAAGGATGACGGGAGCCTTGGTGAGCCTGCGGATCGCCCCCAGAATCGCAAACGTATAACCGATCGTCCGGCCCTGTTTGGTTGCGAAGAACGGTACATCGGAAGCGGCGTACAGTTTTGCTCCGTTCCAGATTGCATTACATGCAGCCTCGATGTCCTTCATACCGCAGTCCGGATGCCACCCTACATAGACAGCGTCAACCTGGCTGGCATCAGACTCTCCGGTGTATACCGTCTGGACCCCGGCATCTCTCAACGCCTGCCCAACCCCGCGCGTACCCAGTACGAGGACACGTTTCATGCCCAGCCGCGACGCATGATCGGCCATCACACTCGATGGGGTGATCATCTGCGAATCCTCAATCGGCAGGCCGATCCCGCGCAGCTTCGCCGCCTGCTCCTGCGGCGGGTAGGCGCTGCCGTTAGTGAGCAGCGCGAAGGGAACAGAGCGCTCCTTCAGAGCGCCCAGCACTTCGACCGCTCCGGGTAACAACTCATACCCGCCAAGGGACCGGTCACTCAGCAACAGGGTCCCGTCTACGTCGAACATGAAACCTTCGATCGTCACGGTTGCGCAGCCGCGGACGCGGTGCGCCGCAGCTCCAGCCGAAACCCCGCCTTCTGCACCGACACTTGTGTCAGGTCGCGGGCTGCTGTCAGCTTTCGAATGAGGCTCAGAGCCGGTTGGATCGCCGCATCGTAGTGGCGGCTGGCGGGTCCTGCCGCAATCATCGCATCCACTTGACTGGCCGGCATGGTGGCGCGCAGGAGAAACTCCTCGTCCGAAAGTCCCGCTCCAAGCTGCCTGCGCAGTTCCTCGAGGGGCGCCATGGAAGCTTCCATGCGCAGCTCTTGCGTGCGCGGCAGGGATTCGATCCGCTCCATCACCCGTGCGTCAATGGGTGTGTTGGGCCTGCCGAACCGCCCCAGGGCGTAACGAATGACCTCGTCCGGAACGACCGCATACCGCTCCCGGCCGGTCACATTCAAGAATGCCTGGGTCATGACGATCTGCGCAAAGGGCGTCATGACAATCGGCCAGCCCAGCTCCTCGCGTACCTGCCCCAACTCCTCGATGACGGCTGCTTCGAGGTGCGCCAGGCGGCGCTCCGCGAGCTGCCGGCGCATGGTGCCGATCATGCCACCAGGCAATTGATGCCGCAGATAGCCGGCATCGAATCCTTGCGGCTTGCCCGCGGGAAGTCCTTCCGCTTCCGCAATTCGGGTGAAGTAGCTGGCGACCTGTGACAACGCGTCCCGATCGGCGTGAACCGTATGACCCAGCGCGCACAAGTTGGAAACGATCCGTTCCGAAGGCGGATTTGAGATCCCATCTCCGGTGGCTCCGGAGGCGCACTGCAGCGTCCTGACACCGTAATCAACAGCGTCCAGATAGAGGAGCTCGCCCAAGCCCAGCGTGCAGTGCGAATGTAACTCGAGCGGCTTCGCACCGATTTGCGCCTTGATCGCTGGAATCAGCGTGGCAGCGCGTTTCGGCGCGAGCAGGCCGCCCGGATCCTTGATGTACAAGGCATCGATATCGGGGCTGGAGGCCAGTTTGCGCGCCCTCTGGGCATAGTAGACGTCATCGTGAATGGGACTCACCGTGAACACCAACGCTGCGATAACGTACTCACCGCCCCCCTGCTTCACCATTCGAGCGCAGGCGATATTCGACTCCGCATCGTTCATCGGATCGGCGAGACAGAAGCGGCGAATGCCGTTACGCGCGAGCACAGTGAAGGCCAGCGCCATGAATTCCGGACTGGCGGTCTCCCAGGAGATGAAGCGGAAGCCCGTCGACATGAACTGTAGCGGCGTGCGCGGCGTGGCCGCCGCCATGAGCCGGATGCGCTCCCACGGGTCCTCGCGCTTGTAGCGCACAGCAACGCCCATATGGGTGGAGGTAGTGAAATCGATCGCCTTATAGCCAACACGATCCATCACGGGAGCAATCGTCAGCGTCTTCGCAGTGTCAATTCCCAGGGCACCCCAAACGCACTGGTTGCCATCGCGAAGTGACGTATCCACCAGATCGATTTCAGCCACGAATGCCTGTCTCCATTTGCACGGGTGAGCGCTCGAGTAGCCGCGCAAGGAACCCTGTATCCACGGCCCCCGCCTGAAATTCAGGATCTTTGAGTACCGCGGCATGGAAGGCCAGATTGGTGCGAACGCCCTCGACTCGGCTTGCTGCGACGGCCTCCTGCAGCCGCTGCAGAGCTTGTGCACGGGTGGCGGCATGCGCAATGAGTTTGGCCAGCAGCGAGTCGTAAAATGGGGGTACGCGCGACCCAGCCGCGATGTGGGTATCGACACGAATACCAGGTCCCGCGGGCCAGGTTACAGCGCGCACAACTCCAGGACTCGGTTGGAAATCGCGGCCAGGGTCCTCGGCATTGATACGGCACTCCATGGCCCAGCCCTGGGCGCGAATGTCAGACTGAGTCAGCCGGATCCCCGCGCCAGAGGCGATTGCAATCTGTTCAGCCACCAGGTCCACACCCGTCAGGGCTTCCGTGACGGGATGCTCGACCTGGATACGCGCGTTCATTTCGAGGAAATAGAACTGGTCTGTATGAGTGTCGACGAGAAATTCCACGGTCCCCGCACCCCGATAGGCGAGGCGTTTGGCGAACCGCACGGCGGCTTCGTGGAGTTGTTGGCGGAATTCGTCAGCCAGCCCGGGCGCGGGAGACTCTTCCAGGAGCTTCTGATACCGGCGCTGCACGGAACAATCGCGCTCACCGAGGTGGATGACGCCTCCATGACCATCACCGAGGACCTGCACCTCCACATGCCGCCCACGAGTTACGAAGCGCTCGAGGTAGACGCGGGCGTCGCCGAACGCCGCGCCTGCTTCCGCGGCCGCCAACTCGATAGCGTGAGGCAGATCCTCCAGGCGATCTACCAGCTTCATTCCGCGGCCACCGCCTCCACCAACCGCTTTGACCAGGATGGGTGTGCCGATTTGCCGCGCGAGAGACAAGGCCGCTTCGCCGGATTCCACCGCGCCTCCCGGAACGACGGCAACGTTGGCTGCCTGTGCCTCGGATCGCGCGCGTAGCTTGTCACCCACCGCATCAATCTGTGCGGCTGTCGGGCCAATGAAAATGACACTCTGCTGCTCGCACAATCGCGCAAGCGCCGCGCGCTCGGATAAAAAGCCATATCCGGGATGGATTGCGTCAGCTCGGACGCCGAGTGCGGCCTGTACGATTGTCTCGACTCTGAGATAGCTCTCGCTGGGCCGTGAGGGACCGATGCACACGGTGCGATCGGCCAACCGCGCGGGTATCGAGTCGCGGTCGGCTTCCGAGGCCGCGAGTACGGTTTCGATGCCGAGCTTGCGGCAGGTGCGGATGATTCTCGCGGCAATTTCCCCGCGATTCGCAACCAGAATGCGCCGAATGTCCACGGCTAACCCGGCTTACCTACGCGCATCAGTGTTTCGCCGTATTCCACCAGGGCTCCATCCCGGCAGAGGATCTGGGTCACCTTGCCGCGCACACCAGCGCGCACGGTATTCATCAACTTCATGACTTCAATGATGCCGATGATGGTGTCTTCCTCCACCTGCGAGCCGATTTCAACAAAGGGGGGCGCACCCGGTTTGGGGGCTCGATAGAAGGTGCCGAGCAGCGGTGCCGACACGGGCACGTTGTTTGGGTCGTCGGCGGCCCGGGCCAGAGCCGCGGCTGGGCCGCCCGGCCGCGCTGCGCCGTCTGCCGAAGTGCTGACGCCCGGCGCGCAAATGGATGGCGCAAGCGAGCCTGTTGGTGCGGCCCTAGGCGCTACGGACCCGGCGCCTGGCGATTGCGCGGCGTACGCCGGCCCGTCGCTATTCCCGAGCGGCTGCGCCGCCCCGGCCGATCCGCGCCGCAAGCTCAGCTTGAGACCGTCCAACTCCAGGTACAACTCATCGAAATTGGACTCTTCCAGCAGCCGCGTGATCTCCGCGACGTCCTTGGCCGTCAGGGTCACCGGCGGCCTCCGAAGATCGACATCACGTGCGCGAGGGGATTCTCGCTTGCGCGTGCGGCGGGAGCTGCTTCCTTCGTTGACCAAACCGTCTCGGGACGGCTCTGCAGGAGAAGAATCTCGCCGCTGTGGCGATCGACCGCCCATTCAATATCCTGCGGGCGTCCGTAATGCCGCTCCACTTTCCGCGCCAGACCTCTGAGTGTCTGCAGCTCCGCATCGCTCAAGCAAGCGGCCCGCACCAACTCCGGCTCCACTGGAACGGTCTCGATGCCGCCTGCCGGCAGCGGCACATGTTTGATTTTCTTTTCCGATGTCTCACGCACTGAAATTTCACCCGTAATCTTGCCTATTACCCAGCGATCCGGCGTCACCTCGCCGCCAACGACTGCCGACCCGAGTCCCCAGGCACCTTCAATTGTGATTACCGATCGGTCCCCCGTTGTCGGACTACGGGTAAACATCACGCCTGCGGCGCGTGCCTCTACCATGGCCTGAACGACCACCGCCATCGCGACACCGGCTTCCGGAAAACCGAGCCTGCGGCGGTAGCAGATCGACTCCACCGAGTACAGGCTGGCCCAGCAGCTGCGCACCCTTCTGTGGGTCTCATCCCAAGACTTGACCCACAGATACGTATCCTGAAGGCCGGCGAAACTGGCATCACTGGCATCTTCGGTAGTAGCGGAGGAGCGGACAGCTAGAGCGCTTGCTGAACTTTCACGACACAGCTGCGCGTATGCGGCCGAAACGTCTTGCGCGACGAGTGGAGGCAACGCCGCCGCCTCCAGCCTCGCGCGGACCGACTTCGAACATGCGGTGACCGCCTCGAGATCTTCCGCACGCAGCGATTCAACAGCCGCACGTATCGGCGACTCGCGCTCCAACTCCTGCAGAAAGCTCTCGAAAGCCTGTGTGCGGACCACGAATCCAGGCGGAACAGCGACTCCCGCACGCAGCAGCTCACCGAGACTGCCTCCCTTACCCCCGACAGTTGGACGGTCGTCGAGCCCGATATCCGCGAACCAGCTTACGTTTTCGCGAGAACCCATTGCAGCCTACTACAGGATGGTGACAATGCCGCGCCCGCCATCGACGCGGATACGCTGACCGTCCCTGATCCGTGAAGTAGCCGTGCCCGTACCAACGACGGCGGGAAGCGAGAACTCCCGCGCCACGATGGCGGCATGACTCATGGAACCGCCGATGTCGGAGACGGCCCCCGCGATCTTCTGAAAAATCGGTGCCCAGGTCGGATTGGTGACCTGGCAGACCAGGATATCCCCTTTCTGCAGGCGGCCAATTTCCTCCACTGACTTCACGACCCGCGCGGGACCCTCAACCACCCCGCTGGAAGCGGCGAATCCCTTGATCTCGTTGCCCGAGCCTTCACTGCCGGCGCTGAGCCAGGTGTCGAGGGTTTCACGCGTGATACCCCACAGCATGACGATGGCGGGGTCATCGATGATGTCAGGAACGGGCCCGAGTGCCGGCGGCGTATCGTGTTTTGCCCACTCGGCTATGGCCGCCTTTCGCTCCGCGACGATTCGTGGCCAATACCCCGGTCCGCGCGGCGGCGAGCCGTTGGACCAGGATGTCATGAGATCGATGATGGCTGCCTCGAGCTCGTAGTGGGTCAGTTGGAAGACGTCTTCCTGGCCTGGGAAGAAGTCATGTGCGGCAAGCAATGCGCCAAACTCACGGATCTTGTTGAAGAACAGGTTGGTGTACCAGTGCTCGCAATAGAACTTATGGCCTTCCACGTAAGGAAACACGCGATGCGCGAGCGTGATCATCTGGTCATAGGCGCCGCGCTCATCGTCCGAGCTCAACAGCTCGCGGTAAGCCGCAATGAGCTCGCGGCGCTCCGCCTGCAGCTTATCAACCGGCCGTTCGAGCGATTCCCCCGCCTTGAGCCGCGCGATGTATCCGGGCAGGCCGGCGAACGGCATCGACAGGTCATCGTTCCAGGAGCGGTGATAGTGATAGAAGCCGTCGCCTACGTTGATGTTGAACCAGGGCTCACGGGATGTGGCGAGCTCTTCGAGCCAGGATCTGCCGGGCTCGCCGGTCTGCACCAAGGACTCGATGATCGCCTGGGGCGACATGCCCTCCTGGAACTGCGCCTCGACTCCCAACTCCACGGCGCAGCGCGCGAGCCGCCGCAATTCCTCGTCCGGACGGAAGATCTCCGCCTCGATGCCAGCAACCATGCGCGCGACGGTCTGGTCGCTGATCTCGGGAAACGCCTTTTTGCAGAAGCCGAAGAACGTCAGGTACGCCCCATACCCCAGCAGCAGAAACTCGAAATGGTGATGCCACATCCGAAAGTAGCCCTCGAGTGTCTTCTGGTAGACGTCGAGGAGATAGTGATTCGAAGCGATGCCGCGTCCAGCGTGCACGTGCTCCAGGGGTTCGAACTCCGGAAGTGCGACCTTGGGAAGCGCGCGCGCGTCGTGGATCAGGGCCAACATCTTTTCGCGCCATTGTGCGTACAAGCGCTCCCAGTTCTCGTAGTAATAGAACGCCCGTTGCTGGAATTCGGTGGTGCGGCGTGCGATCTCGGCGGGATCAGTGACCGCGTTACCACCGATGTAGACGCGGCCATTGATGATGCGATGGTCAATGCCGAGGGTTGTCGGGATGCAGTGAACGCGGGTGCTCGATGAACCCAAGGCGCAGTACGCCGCTTCCGCGGTCACCATGTCGAACGCCGACATGGGCTCGGGAAAGTGCATCGAGTTGTAGAACCAAAACCGGTTGTCGTCCGAGGGCGCAAATTGCGTGTAGTAAGGATAGGCTGCCTGCGCTTGCTCGGTGCCCGGAATTACCCGTAACGAGCTGGGCAGTGGAAAGCCCTTGGCTTTGACTGACGTATTGATGGCGACACTCCTGCACCGCGACGCGCCCGAGCACGCAGCGCTGCTTTGCGGACTGCGCGCAGCTTAGCGCGTGGATTTGAAGCTTAGCGCGGACCATAGCGCAAGAATTCTCGTCCCAGCCTGCAAACCGCATCCAGCCGCACACGGGATCCAGTCACGCCCCGATGGGATGCAATGTGGCCGCTAATCGCCCGATCTTGCGCTTACAGCCGATACTTTTGCGCTGTGGTCCGCGCGTCGGTATACAGCGGGGCTGTACGCTGCCGGCCAAGCAAACAGCACCGTCGCGCGATGAACAACCAACAGACACGGGCTCTGGTGCGGATCCGCGAAATGATTCTGCAGGGCAAACTTACCGCCGGACAACGGGTCGCTGAAGCGCCGCTCGCGGAAGCCCTCGGAATGTCGCGGACGCCCATCCGCCAGGCACTGCCGGTACTCGCGCAGGAGGGCCTGCTCGTCGAGCACGAAACACGTGGCTATGTCGTCAAGAAAATCAGCACGGCAGACATCCTGGACGCAATCGATCTACGCGGTTTGATCGAAGGATTGGCCGCCCGGCGCGTGGCAGAACGCGGCGCCTCCAGGGCTCTTTGCAATGAGCTGCACCTGTGCCTCACCGACGGTGACCGGATCTTCAGCAAGGGGCACATCGAGGCGAGCGACGAGGCGCTCTACGCGGACATGAACGCCCGCTTCCACAATCTGATCGTCCGGGAAGCGCGCAGCCCGATGATCGAGCAGACTCTCGAGCGCAACGCCCGCATTCCCTTCGTAGGTCCGCAGGCGGTCGCTTTCGACAACACGAATCTCGAGCGAATGTACGACATGCTGTTGTATGCGCATCGTCAACATCACTTCATCGTGGAGGCAATCGAGCGGGGGGAAGGCGCGCGCGTGGAGGCACTCATGCGCGAGCATGCCAACCCGGTGAAGAACAGTCTCAACCTGCCGGGTCTCAAATCGGCACAGCGCCCGAATCCGTCATTGACGGTGGTTGGGCAGAACTCGTGATGCTCGACGGGCATCGCGGCTATAAGGGGGAACGCGAAGATGAACGGATCATTGGTGATTAGCTGCCGGGCATACTTGCGCATGGCAGCGTGCTGCGCCGGCATCGGACTGCTGAGTGCGAATGCGGCGGCGCAGGAGGCGCAACTGCAGGAAGTTGTCGTGACGGCGCAGAGACGCTCCGCGAACATCCAGAGCGTGCCCATTGCCATATCGGCCTTCACTTCCGAGACGCTCGCGAGCCGTGATCTCACGGACGTTCATTCGCTCAGCAATCTTACACCGGGCGTCAACCTCGACGCGGGCGCCCCCTTCTCGGCGGACCGCTCGGTGCTCTCCGCCTCGATCCGCGGCATCGGCCAGGATGACTTTGCATTCAACCTGAACCCCGGTGTAGGCGTCTACCTGGACGGCGTGTTTCTCGCGCGCACAATCGGTGCAAACCAGAACTTACTCGACGTCGACCGCATCGAGATTCTAAAGGGTCCGCAGGGCACGCTTTTCGGCGCAAACACCATTGGCGGTGCGATCAGCATCGTGACACACACACCGGGCAATGAGTCCCGGTTCATCGCCCAGGCGACAGGCGGTAGGTTCAATCGTCGCGACGTGGCGTTCACGGCGGACCTGCCAATCATCAAGGACGTGCTGCTCACCAGCATCAGCTTGGCCTCACAGAACCAGACGGGCTGGCAGAAAGTCATTCCCTATCCGACGAACTCGCCCTACGGTCAAGCGCCATTCGTCGTCGATCCGCAGAACGTATATCCGAAAGCTGGCTACCAGACGTCAGATAATTACGGCGGCACTGGCGTGACGAGCATGCGCGCCAAGGTGCTGTGGAATGCGTCCGACAAGTTCAACGTGACTTTCACGGGTGACTGGTCGCACGAGGACCAGACCGCATTGCCGTACACGGTCCTCGGCAGTTACTCGGGCAGCTTGGCTCACTCTGCGTTTGCGACCCTGTACAACCTTTGCATCAGCAACAATGCAGCGACCCTGCCTGCCGCACTCTATTCCACGCCGGGAGCACCCCCACCGTTCATCGTTGGGGTCGTGCCGGGAGTGCCCAACTTCGCGCTGGGGTGCAGCAGACCTCGCGCACAAGTTCCCGGTCTGTCGATCGGCGGTGCCCCGCTCCTCGGCGCGGGGTATGTCGGCGGACCGCCGGGACCCTTCAACTACGCCAACGTTGCAGCCGGCCTCCCGTATCTCGGCACGAATCAGCCCCGTATCTATGACAGCTTCGCGGCAATCGATACGGGCAACATAGATACCACGTATGCGAACGGTCCCGACTTCGCGCGCAACGACGTGTTCGGCTTCTCGTTGACGGGCGTCTACAATCTGACTGACACGCTCACTTTGAAGTCGATCACCGGATACCGCCAGATCAAGTGGAACATCGGTACCGATCTCGACGGCACGCCCGAGACACTCCAAGAGGTGACCGACGCGCAGCACCAGTGGCAGGTCTCCCAAGAGTTTCAACTGCTCGGCAAAGCGTTGGATAACAAGCTGAACTACGTAGGCGGACTGTACTACTTTAAGGAAGCCGGCTACGTGCACGACTATGTGCCTTTTGAGGGACTGCTGTACGTTTATGACCAGTCGAATGACGTGACGAACACGAATTACGCCGCGTTCATCCACGCCGATTACGCGCTCACCGACCACTGGGGACTCACGGCGGGCGGACGTTACACAACAGCTCAGGCGCGCTTCCTCGGCGGCCAGAGCGACCTCAACAACTTCCCCTTCTTCGGTCCGGACGGCTTTCCTTCCAGCGCTAACGCTGTCCTCAGGTACTTTCCGGCGATCCCGGACAGCCAGGCGTGGCACATCTTCGATCCCACCTTGGGCGTGCAGTACCACATCAACAGCGACGTCATGGCATACGCGAGCTGGGGAAAGGGCTTCAAGGCGGGCGGATGGACGACGCGCTTGTCCGCTGTGATTTCCAGCCCCAAGGTTGCGGAGTACCACCCCGAGTATTCCAAGACGTGGGAGCTCGGCCTGAAATCCCAATGGTTCAACCGCCGCCTCCAGGCTAACGCCGCACTCTTTTACACCGACTACGACGGCATCCAGCTGAATATTCAGCAGGGTATCTCGCCGGTATACACCAATGCCGGAAATGCAAAGATCAAAGGCGCAGAGCTCGAGCTGCAGTCCCTCGTCGGCCAGGGGCTGCAACTCAATTTTGCCGCGTCGTATATCGATGCTTACTACACTTACGTAAACCCGAACGCCAACATCCCTCAGTATGCGCTGCCGGATGGCACCAACGTCTGTCCCGCTACGGCCTTGGCTGGCAATCCCCCCGCGCCTATCTGTGCGGTGAATCCGCCCGGCGTCACGCAGTTGGACGCGAAGCTCCCGAAGACACCGAGGTACAAGATTACGTTCGACCCGGAGTACACCTACACGCTGCCGAGCGATGCGGCCCTTCGATTCCTCGCGGCCTTCACGTATACCGCTGAGATGTTCAATGACTCGCTCAACACACCGGAGCTGCGGCGGCCGCCTACGCGTTCGCTCGATGCGTCGATCCACTATGTGTCGCCGGGCGATCTCTACGACGTCGCTGTCGGTGGGACAAATCTCACCAACGATCGCTACGTCACCGCGGGCTCACCGAACTACGGCGCGGGTGAGGTCGGCGGTTACTTCAACCCGCCACGCGAGTGGTACGCAAGTATCCGAGTCAAATTCTCACCCTGAAGAGACGCCAAAACATGTCCCAAGTCAACAAGACCACCATGACGGCGCCACCATCAACGGCATACAAGATTGTCGATGTGCCGGAGCTCTACCGGGATGTGATTGCGCGCCATGGGATCCCCGGCAGCTTCGTCGGTTCCTCCGAGAAGGAAAGTCCATGGGTGCCCTTTGGAGACCGGGTCGCCATTCGCCACCTCGCATTCGATGTGCGCAATAACCGGTTCAGCAACATACTCTGGATGAAGGCAGCCGGTGTCGTTGGCACTCACAAACATCACGGCACCGTGGTCATGATCTGCCTGGAGGGCAGTACGCGTTATCTCGAATACGACTGGGTGGCCGGCCCTGGGGATTTCATCTATGAGACCCCGGGCCTGGTGCACACGCTCGTCACGGACCATCCCCAGGGAGTGAAGCTGTTCGGCTGGATGGAAGGACCCATCGACTTCTTCGACGAGCAGGGCACGTTCATCGAGTCGCTCGATGTCTGGTGGTTCATCAATCACTACGAAACCCATTGCCGCGCGCACAATATCCCGATCAACAAACAGTTATACCTGTAAGAGGTAGTCGAACCGTGAGTCGTCAAAGTCTCGAAAGCCTGCTGCAGAGCGCGGGCAATACCGTCGCGCTGCTGCGCAATTCCCAGGTCGGAGCATACGTTTATCCCGTCGTGCCCAATGAGTTCAGCAACTGGCGCAGTGAGCAGCGCGGCTGGCGCGAAACAGCCGTACTCTTCGATCAGTCGCACCACATGGCGGAAATCACCGTCACCGGGCCCGACGCGCTCAAGCTCCTCGGGTCACTTACCATCAACAGCTTCGCAGGCTTCACGCCCAACAAGGCGAAGCAGATGGTTCCCTGCAGCTACGATGGCTACGTCATCGGCGACGGTATTCTGTTCTATCTCGACAAGGACGAACTGTTATTCGTGGGACGCACTCCCACGGTCAACTGGATCCAGTTTCACGCCGAAAACGGCGGCTACAAAGTACAGGTCGTGCGCGACGACCGCTCGCCGTCCAACCCGCGGGGCAAAGCCGTCGTGCGCGGACACTATCGCTACCAGATCCAGGGGCCCAATGCGGCCAAAATCCTGGCCAAGCTCAACGGCGGCCCGCTGCCGGACGTGAAGTTTTTCAACATGGATACGATCAACATCAAGGGACGCAAGGTGCGCTGCCTGCGCCACGGGATGGCCGGTGCGCCGGGACTGGAGGTCTGGGGGCCGTACGCCGAAGGCGAGGAGGTTCGCGAAGCCATCATCGAGGCCGGCAAGGACTTCGGCCTGGTCCAGGTTGGCGCACGCGCCTATTCCAGCAACACGCTCGAGTCGGGCTGGATCCCCTCACCGCTGCCTGCCGTGTACACCGGTGAGGCGATGAAGAAGTATCGCGAGTGGCTGCCGGCGAACGGGTACGAAGGGACCGGGTCGATCGGCGGCAGTTTTGTGTCCGACAACATCGAGGATTATTACCTGACACCGTATGCACTCGGGTACGGTCCGTTCGTCAAGTTTGACCATGAGTTCATTGGCCGCGAGGCTCTGCAGAAACACGCGCAGCAACCGCAGCGCAAGAAGGTTACTTTCGCGTGGAATCCCGAAGATCTGCTGAAGGTATTCGCCTCATTGCTGGAGCCCGGTGGCGAGAACTACAAGTACTTCGACTTCCCAAACTCCAACTACGCCTCCTCCACCTATGACAGCGTGATGATGGGCGGCAAGGGGGTGGGCTACTCGATGTTCGGAGGTTACAGCTACAACGAGCGGACCGTGCTGTCGCTCGGTGTGGTCGATCAGAACATAGAGGTCGGCGATGTCCTGACGCTGCTGTGGGGCGAAGAGAACGGCGGTACGCGCAAGACCACGGTGGAACCGCACAAGCAGTTGGAGATCCGCGTCAGGGTGTCACCGACGCCCTATTCCCGTGATGCGCGCGAGGGTTACCATTCCGGTTGGCGTACGCGCCCAGGGTGAGCATGCAGCCTATCTCGGGGTGGCCTGATACCAGGCCACCCCGGCGTCGTCCAGCTTGCGCGTGAGGTGGCCGCGCTGTATCAAACAGTTGAGGTGCGCCACACTTTCGCCGGTGGCCATCTGCAACATCTGACCGGATACGGGTCTGTGGAACAGCAGGCCGAACACATCACTGGCGGTCTGTGGCTCCACGAGCGCCTCCTGGAGCCGGGCAAGCGAGCGTTCGTGTCCTTGGATGAGCGCCTGAATCCGCATGTGCAATCCGTAAAAAGGCTCGTTGTGCGCGGGCAGGACGAGCACATCATCGGGCACGGCCGCTTGGATCATCGCCAAAGACTCGAGCCAGTCTTTCAACGGATCGGCATCCGGCTCGGTCGGGAACACGGACACGTTCGATGTGATCCTCGGCAGCACCTGGTCGCCCGAAATCAACAACTGCAACTGCGGACAGTAAAGACACAAGTGCTCCGGGGAATGGCCCCGGCCGATGACAGCATGCCAGCTATGGCCGCCGATCAGGAGCTCATCACCGTGTGAGACCCGCTGGTAGCTGTCCGGCAGCGCGTAGACCATTTTGCCAAAACCACCGAAGCGGGCCTTGTAGTACTCCAGGTCGGGGGACTTCCAACCGGAAGCCCTGTAGAAGCGCAGCGCATCCGCCGGTGCCTCACGGCCGGTGTCGGCCACCAGCATTCTGCAAGTGACATACTCCAGGCGGGTCATCCAGAAGGGACAATCGAATCGTCGGGTCAGCCACCCCGCCATGCCGACGTGGTCGGGATGCATATGCGTACATACCACCCGCTTCACGGGCTTCCCCGCCATCGGCCCCGCAAGCACGGTTTCCCAAGCTGCGGCGATTTCGGCCGTCTGCATCCCCGTGTCCACGAGTGTCCAGCCGTCGCCATCCTCGAGAGCCCACAGGTTGATGTGATTGAGGGCCATCGGTAAGGGCATCCGCAGCCAATGCACGCCTGGGGCTACCTGGATGGCCTGTCCCGGCTCTGGCCGGGCCCTTAGCGGGTATCGCAAGCCTGGGTTGGAGGTAACCGGGGCGAGTGATTCGTCGTTCATACCCCCATCTTTACCTAAACCCTGCACTGGACGCCATCGGTGCACGTACCTGGGAAACGCTTTCGCTCTCGTCTACAGTGACGCCATGAAACGGATCATTCGCCTTTTCGCCCTTCTCGCCCCAATCGCTGCTCTCGCCCCGGCGTCGCAGGCGCCGGGGCGAGAGCCCTATCAGGTTGTGCACGGCTGGCCGCAGCTCCCGCCGAACTTTGCGCTGGGGCAGGTCGCAGGCATCGGCGTGGATTCGCACGGCCAGGTGTTCGTCTTTCACCGCGCTGAGAACTCCTGGGCCGCTGACAAATCGCAGCTCATCAGCTCGCCGGCAGTAGTTTGTTTCGACGGGGCCAGCGGCAAACTGCAGTTTTCCTGGGGCGGCGGCCGTTTCGTGGCGCCGCATGGCCTGCGTATCGACCCTCGAGACAACGTGTGGGTGACCGACACGGCGCTGCACCAGGTCTTCAAGTTTTCCCACGATGGCAAACTGCTCCTCACCCTGGGCACGCAGCGCAGCGCAGGGGTCGATGCGACCCACTTCAACCGGCCGACCGACATCGCTTTCGGGCCTGACGGCAGCATTTTCGTCAGCGACGGGTATGGCAACAGCCGGATAGCGAAGTTTTCGGCCGACGGTCAGTTTCTGTTGGACTGGGGTCACAAGGGCTCCGGGCCGGGTGAATTCGATACGCCCCACAGCGTGGTCGTGGATGCACACGGATTGGTTTATGTCGCCGACCGGGGCAACTCCCGCATCCAGGTGTTCGATGCGCAGGGTCAATTCCTGAAAAGCTGGAATTCGGATGAATTGGGCAGGCCCTGGAGCCTGGCCATGGGGCCGGACAATCTGCTCTACGTGGTTGATGGCGGCGATGGGGTGGCAGCGCACCCCGAACAGGGACGCGAGCAGCTTCTCAAGCTCGATCTATCCGGCAAAATTCTCGCCAGCTGGAGCCGATTCGGCAACTATGATGGGCAGATCTACTGGGGCCACGATGTTGCTGTCGGAAAAGATGGCGCCGTGTATGTCGGGGATGTCTCGCATGGTATGCGTGTGCAGAAATTCACGCGGCCCCACGGCCGCGACTGACTTCAACCCGGCGGCGAAACCCCTTACTGCTCGCCGATTTTGAGCCCGAGCTGCGGAGTGTCGCTGTCCTGAGCGGGGCGCTCGGGCTCTGCCGTCTCACCCATCTCCAGCAATGGCAGCTCCTGCTGGGCAAGGCCCTGGATGTCACCTGCGACTCCGACGAGCTCCGCGATCCCGCTCTGCAGTTGCTTCTCGCGGCGCGCCCAGCGCTGCAAGGTTTGGCTCTTCTCGGCTTCGAGCTCCTGGCGCATGCGGTAGAAAGACCCGTAGACGGCCTTGAGCTTGTGGGCGAATTGGGATGAGGTCAGGTAGTCATACACTGCCTCCATTTTTTCGCCCTTCCCCGCTGAGACCAGCCGTTGTTTGTGCAGGTCGAGGAGTCCGGCGCGCAGCACCGCTGCCAGCTGCAGGGCCGTCGTCCACGAAGTTATCCAGATTTCCTCGTGCAAACCGAACAGCTGCGCCGCATCCCAGTCCTTGGGCAGCGCGGTTCCGGTGATGACCAGGATTCCTACATCGGCGCCGCAGCCGCGCATGTCCTCCTTGAGCTTGGTGATCCACTGCGCACTCCAGTCGCGGGCGCGCTTGGCTTCCCACAGGAGGATTCCGGCGCTCTGGCCGTTGCGTGTCATGACACGCTGTACGACATCGCCGCCGCGCGCACCTTTCTTGACTTCTTCGATCGTATCGAGGGGGAAGGCCCGCTCGAGCGCCGCCTCGAGTGTCAGCTCGAGGACCTCGCCCTGCAGCTGCTGCGAGCTCTGGGTACTCTTGCGCTGCGCTTCGGCGAGCTGCGTATTGACATCATCCAGGCGCTTCTGCAGATCCGCTTTTTCGAGCTCGGAGCGCTCGCGCTCCTGGCTGCGGATTCGCGTCTCGATCTCGAGGCGGCCGGCGTCGAGCTTGCGCGCCACTTCGATCTCGAGTGCCGCGGCTCGATCTTCCAACACCGACTTCTCCCCGCGTAGTGCCAGCTCCACGGAGCGCAACTCTGAGATCACCTGGGTTTGGCGGGCGAGCTGCTGCTCGAGCGACTGGCGGTCGGCTGCGAACAGTGCCTGGGCTCTGGCCTGGGCCTCCTGGATGATGCGGGCCTCGAGGCCCTGCTCGCGGGCCGCAAGCTCGGCCTCGCGCTGGGTAACTGCATCAATCCGGGACTGACTCTCGGTGAGCTGGGCACGCAGTGCTGCGAGCTGTGGTGCCATGGCCTGTTCGGTCAGCGCACGAACCTCCTGCAGTGCCTTGGCATGTCCTTGCGCCTGCTCCTGCAGCAGTTGCTGCAGCTGGGCGTTCTGATCGCGCAGAGTCTTGTCCCGTTGCGACGCGATCTGCTGGGCCTGCCTGCGCGCCTCGGTGCGTTCACCTTCTCGAACGGCGTCCAGCGCCCCCTGCGTGGACTGTTCCAGCCTCTCGAGCGCCTGCTGCGCGAAGCCTTCCTGCAAGCTGAATTTCGCCGCGCACTTGGGGCAGGTGACCCGCGTATCGAGCGACAGGAATAACTGCTGAACGAGCTTGGATTCTGCCGACACGGGGTGTGCCCTCTGCTGGGTCAATCCCCTATTTTACTAAATCGCAGCCGCCGGTGCCCGCGGCCCCCATATCCTAAGCTGCCCTAGTATAAGCTAGCACAAATTGAGGCTCGTCATGATGTAGACTCGAGCTGAAGTCAAGTCCAAAAGTTAAGGGGGAACTGGGACCATGGCTACCAATGGCACGTCTGTATTTCCGAACACCGACCTGTCGCTCGCCGTCAGCGCGGGTGTCTACCACGATATCCAACACTTCCTGTTTCGCGAAGCCTTGTTGCTGGATCATCGGCGCTTCGACGAATGGATCGCGCTGCTGTCGGCCGATGTGACCTTCCGCATGCCGGCGCGGTTTGCCCGCGAGATCGGCATGGAGTTGCCCGCGGGAGTGGATTGCTTTCGCGATGACCGGCGCGCCATTGCGGCGAGGATCAAGCGGCTGCAGGAGCGAACCGAGCCGAATGGCAGCGGGGAAGAACATATCGCAATCCAGACGCGGCGGTTCATTGCCAACGTGATCGTCTGTCCGTCGGAGCGCGATGAGTACAACGTACTCAGTTATATGTTGCTGACCGTCTGTCGGGCCGGGCAGGCACAGAACACCGTATTCAGCGCGGAGCGCTACGACCGCCTGCGCAAATCGTCACGCACTTTCAAGATCGTGAGCAGGCAGATCGTGGTGGACCAGAGGAACGCCAACGTCGATATCGACATGTATCTGTAGCGGAACAATGGCGGGGCGCCCAGCCATCGCTGCCGCGAGAAGGAACTAGCGAGGCCGATAGACCGCCAGCTTACTCTGCGTCAAATCCGCCTCCCGCTCAGCGGCCGAGCGCCGATTACGGTCCGCATCGCGGACCAGTGCTGCGAAATCCGGCGCGGGTACGGCGGCACTGAAGCAATAGCCCTGGTACTGGTCGCAGCCCAGCGACTTGAGCAGATCGAGCTGCTCAGTTGTTTCCACGCCCTCCGCGACCACCTTGAGGCGCAGGCTGTGCGCCAGCGATACGATCGCCGTCACGATGGACTTATCATCGGGCCGTGAGAGCAGCTCGCTGATGAAACCGCGGTCGATCTTGAGTTTGTCTATCGGGAAGCGGCGCAGGTAACTCATGCTGGAGTACCCGGTACCGAAGTCGTCCACGGAAACGACCACGCCCATGCGGCTCAGTTGTTCCAGGATCGTCACGGATTTCTCGGGATCGCTCATCAGTGCACTCTCGGTGATTTCAACCTCGAGCAGGCAGGGGTCGAGTTCCGCCGCGTGCAGGGCGGAGCGAATCATGTGCAGCAGGTTGCCGTGCCGAAACTGAAACGCTGACAGATTGACGGCAACACGCATGTGCGCCAGGCCCATCAATTGCCAGGCGCGCGCCTGACGGCAGGCCTCGCGTACCACCCATTCTCCGATGGAATCGATCAACCCGCATTCCTCGGCCAACGGTATGAACTCCCCCGGAAAGATGCGCCCCCGGTCGGGATGTTGCCACCGCACCAACGCCTCGGCGCCATGAATCGCGCCCGTAGCAGTGTCAACCTTCGGTTGATAATGCAGCTCGAACTGCCCCAACGCGAGCGCCGCGTGCAGGTCGCTCTCCAGCTTGACTTTTTCCTGCGTCACGGAGTTCATTCCGGGCGCATACCATTGAATGTTGTTTCGGCCGCGTTGCTTCGCGCAGTACATAGCCGCATCCGCATTCGCAATCAGCGTCTCCACTGATTGGCCGTCCTCCGGGTAGAAGGCGATACCGATGCTGCTGGAAGTATGTATGTCGACCTCGCCCAGCCGGATGGGCGCCTGTAGCGCCTCCACGGCCCGGCGGGCAATCTCCTCCGCATCTTCACGCCGGCTGATCTTGTCAACAATGATCAGGAATTCATCGCCGCCCAGCCGCGCGACGGTGTCGGTCGTCCGCCCGACCGCCGCGAGCCGCTGCGCGACCTCTTTGATGAGCAGGTCACCTGCCCGGTGCCCGAAGGAATCATTCACCACCTTGAAACGGTCCAGGTCGAACATCGCCACGGCAAACCCCTGACCGTCGCGTTGCGCATGCCCCATGGCCTGGGTCAGGCGGTCATCCAACAGCACCCGGTTGGGTAATCCGGTCAACGCATCGTGGGTGGCGAGATGGCGCAATTGCCGGTTCGCAGCCTCGAGTCCCTGGGTACGGGTCTCGACGACGTGCTCGAGATTCTCCACATGGCGCCGCAGGATCAATTCGTTCTGCCACTTGCGCGTGAGCGCGTTGGCGGACTGAAGCACTTCGATGGGCTCAAACGGCTTCTTGATCACGAGCAACTTGTCCGAGTGGTGCAGGCGTGCCACCACCTCGCACCAGTCGTAATCCGAATGTGCCGAACAGATCACCACCTGAAGATTCGGATCGATCGTCCACAGCCGCTCGATCGTCTCCAGCCCATCCCAGCCAGGCGGCATGCGCATATCGACAAAGGCCAGCGCGAAGGGACGCTCCTGTTCGAGAGCCTGCTGCACCCGTACCGCCCCTTCCTGGCCCTGCAACGCCGCCTCCATGTCGAAGCTTGGTTGAGCCGCGGACGCACTCGCCTCGCCCAACAGCGCACGCTCTGCGGCCAGCAGCGCGGACGTCTGATCAGTCCCACCGAAGATCTTTCTGAAGTCTTCGTGGATCGCCCGATTGTCATCGATAACCAACACTCGGGGTTTTCCCGACATGGCAGTGTCAGTCATGTGCATTCTCCGCAGACTTCAATGGTAACTCCAGAGTAAAGGTTGCTCCCTGCCCCATTCCCGGACTTGCGGCGCGCAGCGTGCCACCCAGCTCTTTGGCAGCCAAGGCCCCGCTGTGTAAGCCAAAGCCGTGTCCGGTCTTCTTCGTGGTAAATCCGTGCGTGAAGATGCGCGCCATGTTCTCGGGTGAGATGCCTATGCCGGCATCTGACACGGCGATCCGTACGCCGCGCTCGCACGGGGCGACTCGGATGGTCACCTTCTTTGACCCCTCAGGCAAAGCTTCACAGGCGTCCTTCGCATTGCGCACGAGGTTGACCAGGATCTGCAGCACCTTGTGTTTGTCCACCGTGATCACGGGTACCGGCTCGAATTCGCGCACCATCGTAATGGCGTGCCGCTCGAAGGCGCTCGTGTTTATTCTCAGGCTCTCTTCCACAAGCCGCGTGACATCGATCGTCTCGGTCACGCCCGACAGCCTTGCGTAGCGCTGCTGCATCGAGACGATTTCCTTGATGTGCTCGACGTTGTTCTGCAGCGATTCCAGCTCCTGCAGTGCGGCTTGCTGATCCGCAGCCAGCTGCTTGGAGAGCTCACCGAGATAAACCGGCAACACTTTGCCGCGTTCGTCGCGGGAGACGAAGGTACCCAGGTCGCCTTCATGTTCCCGCAAGAGTGAGACAACGCGGCCGAGCGCTGCCGCACGCGACCGCTTGACGGTGCTCGTCACGAGACTTGCAGAAACATTGACGCTGTTCAGTACGTTTCCCACATTGTGCAGGACACTGGTGGCCACTTCCGCCATCCCCGCCTGCCGCGATGCATCCCGAAGTTGCTGTTGGAGCACGTTCTCGCGCTCAGCAGCGGACACTCGTTCAGTGACATCAAGGTCGATGCCAACCAGCCTGGGACCCGCGTCCGTTGGATCGGTGACCACGGCGGCGAGCGACTCCACATGGCCGACGCTGCCGTCGGGGCGTACGATGCGGTACTGGGTGCGCAGCTGTTTACGGTCGCGCATGGCTGTCGTCATGGCAGCTTCGGCAGCCTCGCGGTCCTCGGGATGGATCAGCGCCAGCCAGTCGCTCAGGGTCGGACAGAATGTTTGAGCTGACTGTCCGTAGAGATCGCTCATCGTCTCACTCCACCAGACCTTGCGCCCGTTCTCGTGCAACTCATACACGCCAGCACGGGCTGCCTGGGTTGCCATACCGAAACGGATCGAGATTGTTTCAAGTTCCGCGCGGCGCTGCTGTTCTACGAGCGCCTCCGACTCGAGCTGCCGCTTCAACCGTCTACGAGTCGCGAGCACGAACACAATTGTGAGGATCAGGCTTATGACCAACGCTACTCGCACCTCTCCCTTCTGCCGCCGTGCCGATTCGACCGCGTCACGTACAACTGCTGCGTCGCGGCGCTCAAACGTCTCGTCGATTGACCGGGTGGCCCGATCGGCCCATGCAATTTGGTCTCGCAGGGGCAACAGCTGGTCCAGACGCGCGCCGGCGGGAATGTGGGCGGATAGTTCGGTCACGGCTTCGGGCGAGCTTCCCAGCAAGGCTGATTCGCCGCGCGCGGCCAGAGTGCGTAGCAGCCCTGCACTCGTCCGCAACGCCTCCGCCGACTGACGGCTGAGCGTGCCCGTATCAACCGCCGCCGCGGCCCCGTTTGTGAACGTTCTGTAGTTGGCGCGCGCCTCGTTGGCCAGATTCCGCAGCGGCCGCGAATAGTCGAGAGCGGCCGCACGCTCTTGATCGCCCCTCAATTGCAGGACCAACACCAACGCTATGGGCACAACCACAGCCAGGAACTGCAGTGCGATCAAACGATCGGTCGAACGCTTCATATACCCGTGTCCGCCGTGTTGTGCGGTGCAACATTCACCGCCGGCCAGCGGGCGATGAATGAAACTGAACATCGGCAAGCATAACGGGCAATTGAGCGGCGGCCCGTGATCTGCCGCCCGCCCTGAGAATCGAATCACGGTTTGTTGTACCAGATCAAGACTCGCGCGCGTGGCGATGAGATAACCGCCAGCGCGCGTTATCCATCAGATTAGACCCGTTCCATAGGACTTCACCGGTTGACTCGTGTTTGCTATCTGCTGTTCGGTCTGCTTCTGACTGCCCCGGCATACGCAGGCGGGTTTGATTTCGCGGCGCTCCAATCGCTGTTGCAGCGAGGCAATGCCGCAGGCGTTGATGAGTTGATTGCAGCGCTCCCTTTTACACTGCGCTCGCGTTACACGCTCGTCTTCGACAGCCGCAGCCTGCAGGGTGCGACCTTCAGGGATCCACGCGTGATTCTCTACGGTCCCGATGCGCACCTCGTCGTCACATTCAATGGAGACTCATCGCAGCGTGGTTTCCAGACCGTGGAAACCATGGAATTCGAGCCCGAGACTCGGGAGTTTCGCTTTCGCGAGCTGCAGTTCCCGCAGCACGGCTCCGGATCCACGGCGGTCAGCGTGTCGGAAGTCAATCCGGAACGATGCGCCCGCTGCCACGGCACACCGGCACGCCCCCTATGGGATACGCACCCACTGTGGCCAGGTGCTTATGGCGAGCACTACGGGGGCGGGCTATCCGCCGCGGAATCCGCTGGCCTCACGTCTTTTCTTGCGCAACAACCACAGCATCCGCGCTATCGCAATCTGCTCAACATCAAGCGCTTTGCCGAGCCCGCCACATTCAGGGAAACCGCCGCCCGCCGCTACAGCGGGACGCAGGAGGAGCCGCCGAATGCGGAGCTTGCGAATCTGCTGACACAGCTGCAATTCCAGTCGATCACACGGAACCTGGCGCGCCAGGCCCGCTTTCCGCTTTTCCAATACGCGCTGCTCGGTATTTCCGAGAACGCCTGCGGTCCGGTGGAGGATTTCTATCCTAGCGCCCTCTGGCGCGCGCAGCGCTCCCGATTTCAGGAATTCGCACGCGCGACCACCGTGGCTAATTCCCGGCAGTCGCAACTGAAAGACTTGCGAGCCGTGATCGATATGCAACGGCACGCTGCCGGGCAAAGCACTGCAGCTGCCGACAATCTCGCCGGGCTTCGGTACGTGACGGAGACTGGACTTGGCATCACTACCCGGGGCTGGAGTCTCGCCCTCGAGGCAGGTACGTACGACTTCACCTTGTCACCTTTCGCCATGGTCAACGTGCGCGATGCATTGCTCGCCGAGGTCGCATCGCATGACGAAAGGGTGCGGGAACTCAGCCTGTATGCGACTTCCTCGGACGGAGACCGCTATTGCAATTATCTGAAGCGGCGCAGCCGTGCGGCGCTTCAGGAAGCCAGCACCGAACTGAATACGCCGTTGGCCCCTGCGCCGGCATCGCCGGCAGCTACGGCATCGCCGGCAGCCGCGGCAGCGCCAGCACCCACGGCACCGCCGGTAGCCGCGGCAACCACGGCTGCAGAGAGGCGCCCCTCGCCGCCCGGGGCGCTGACGCAGTGCATCAACTGCCACGAGTCGGGAGCCGCCCCGCTGCATCCCTTTTCGCGTCCCGAGCTGCTGCAGAAGGAGTTGCGCGCCCACTCCTCGCCCCATGGCACTTTGTTGGATGAGATCCGATTCCGTCTCTCACCCGACGCAGGTGCGCGCGGCATGCCGCTCGGGATGATACTTCCGGAGAACGAAAAGCAAACGCTGCTGGACTATTTCGCCGCGTTGGCCTCCTCGGCCATGCCCTACACCTCGCAGTTGGAACAGCTGCCTGACGACTGGCGGGATGACAGCGGACAAAGCTTCCAGTTGGGGAATCTGCGCGGTCAGCGCCTGGTGCTCACGATGGCATACGCGTCCTGCCACCGTATCTGTCCGCTAACGATGCAACGCCTGCAAGAGCTGCAGGCCGGTTTCGACAGCCGGGGGACAAATGCACAGTTCGTGATCGTGGGCTATGACCCGGAGGCGGACGATCCGGCCACCTGGCATCAGTATCGGCAGACCCGCCATCTCACCCGCGGCAACTGGCACTCTCTGGTCGGGAGCCGCGCCGCAGTCGAGCAGACTGCCCGGCAGCTCGGATTCCCATTCTGGCGCTACGACCAACATGTAATGCACGAGTCGCGAATCGTTTACTTCAACGAACAAGGCGCGGTCGTCGAGCCCGGCACGGCCGTTCCACCACACCAGAGCGCCTCGGTATCACAGTGAGGCAACAGGCCCATGCAGTCCCAAACAACTATCCACAACAATAGCATTTGGACCTGGCTGGCAGCGTTGCTTGCGGTGAGTCTCACGCATTCGTTGACATGCCAGGGCGCAACCGCAGATGCGGATCGTGTCAGCGTGCTGGAGCAGAAATTGGACCAGAGCCTGCAGATGATCCGCGAGCTGTCGGCGCGCGTTCACGAGCTCGAGACCCAGGCTGCGCAGCGGGGCGGTCAAGGCGCCGCACCAGACGCCCGCGAGCAGTCCGGCCACACGCCACCCGCCGTCGCCGCGGCTGACACCACCCAGCGCCTCGAAGCCGTCGAGCAAACCGTAACGCAGCTCACTGCGGGTGCGGCACAACGATCGGAAGACCCCGGAGTTCCGTTACACGGCTTTGCTGATGTAGGCGTCGGAAATCACAACGCCACGTTTCCCGAACACAAACTGGCGGACGTCGGTTCACTGGACTTCTTCCTTACCCCACGGCTCGGAGCCCATACCCGTGCCCTCTTTGAACTGAACTTCGAAGTTGGTGACGATGGCAATGTTGGCGTCGATCTGGAGCGGGCCCAGATCGGCTACCAGTTTGCGGATTCCGCGATGGTGTGGCTCGGCCGGTTCCATACCCCGTACGGGTATTACAACACGGCGTTTCATCATGGTCAGCAGATTGCCACGTCGCTGCGGCGGCCGCGCTTCCTGCAGTTCGAGGATCAGGGCGGCGTATTGCCGGCACACACGGTAGGTGCATGGCTTACCGGCTCCGAGCGGGCAGGTGATCAGAAATTAACTTACGATCTCTACATCGGGAACAGCCAGCGTATCACCGACGGAACCCTTGACATGAATAATCCTGGCAATGCCCACGGCAGCACGATCGTCGGTGGGAATCTGGGACTGCTGTTGAGCGGCGCGTTGGATGGGCTGAAAGTTGGCGTGCACGCGTTCACTACTCGAATCGAGGATCAGGACCGGCTGCCGGTCATCGTCTCGCGCGTGAGAGCTTACGGTGCCTACGCTGCCTATGACACCGATCGCTGGGAGCACATCGCCGAGTTCTATGTCTTCAGTAACTACAACCTCACAGGACAGACCGCGACACATCGCAGTGAGGCGGGCTTTGCACAGTTTGGTTACCGGGCGGGCCCATTGACACCCTACGCGCGCTACGAGCGCGCCGCGCTCCAGCAAGGCGACAACTTCTTCGCGGCGCAAACTGTCGGCTCGTCGTATTTCAGGGAGGCGCTGGGCTTGCGCTTCGACGTGGACCTGAAATCCGCGCTGAAGCTGGAACTGGCACACACTCATGATACGGACCGGGACTTCGTGACCTACGACGAGGCTCTGATCCAGTACGCGATTCGTTTCTGAGCTGCGGGCGCGGGAGCAGTCTCATGGTTGGACGGCCGATGACAGTTCTGCTGGCGCTTCTGCTCTGCGCAGGCGGCACCCTGGCGCACGCGGCGGATCTTTATGTGATCTGTAATGCAGATGTAGCGATCTCCGCGGCCGACATTCGCGATGTGTTTCTGGGTGACAAACAATTTGCCGGCGCGGTTAAATTGACGCCGGTCGACAACATCGCAGCACAGACAATGTTTCTCGAGCGAGTGCTGAAGATGGGCGCCGCCAAATACTCGGTCGCCTGGACGAAAAAGGCGTTCCGGGAAGGCGTCAATCCTCCGCCTCTGGAGGGCAGCGATGCGGAGACTCTCGCCTATGTCAGACGCACGCCCGGCTCATGCAGCTACCTGACCGCTGCCGCTGCGAATGGTGCCGATACCCATGGTGTAGTCGTCGTCTCGAAGTTTTGACTGAAATCCACGAAGCCCTGCTTCAGCGCCAGGGAGACTATTGCGGCGTTTCGCTGACCCAAGGCAGTCCCAGCTCCTCGAGCACCTCGCGTGTGTTGGCGCCCAGCCGGGGGGCACCGCCGGCAACACGGCCCGGTGTGCGCGAAAACCACGTGGGCACGCCCGGAAAGCGCACCGGACCCTCCGGCGTATCAACCGTCTCGAACAATCCGACTGCGTTCAGATGGGGATTGTCGAACAGGTCGGCCGGCGTACGCAGCGGCGCCGCGGGTATGTCGAGCGATCGGAACAGCTCCAGCCATTCCTGGGTGGTTCGCTCCCTGAAGGTGTCTGCGGCCAACGCGTACACGGTGTCGATCTGCCGAGCCCGCAGCTCGAGAGTGGCAAAGCGAGGATCGCTGGCCCAAGGGGGCTGCACGGCTGTGACGAAAGCGGACCATTGCTTGTCGTTATAGATCAGCGCGGAAATGTAGCCATCGCGCGTGCGATAGGGCCGGCGGTTAGGCGCTACCGCCCGGGGATAAATAGCCGGGCCGAGCGGCGGAGTAAACATGGCGCCATTGGCATGCTCGACCAGCATGAAGGCGGCCATGGTTTCGAACATGGCCACCTCAACTTCCTGGCCCTCGCCCGTGCGCTCGCGGTGGAACAGCGCCATCAGCGTCGCGTAGAGCGCCGTCATACCGGCAACCTTGTCGGCCATTATCGTGCCGACATAGTTCGGCTCACCCGTCAACATCTGCTGCACCGCCGGCAAGCCGCATTCGGCCTGGATCGTATCGTCGTAGGCGGTGAGGTCCTTGTCGGGGCCGCGCCGGCTATACCCATAGCAGTTCGTGTAAATGATCGGCGGGTTGAGGGTGGCGACATCCGCATAACCAAACCCCAACTTGGTGATTGCCTTGGCGCGCATCGAGTGTATGAAAACGTCCGCGCGCTGAATGAGTCCCCGCAATGCCGTCTTGCCCGCCTCGCAGCGCAGGTCGAGAACGACGCTGCGCTTACCTCGGTTCACATTGACAAAAACACCACTCATGCCGGGTGCCGGCCCAACTGAGATGTAGCGTATATTGTCTCCGTCGGGGGACTCTATTTTGATCACGTCCGCGCCCATATCGGCCATGATCTGCGTGCAGTACGGTCCCATGACCATCGAGGTGAGGTCGATGACGCGGACGCCGGAAAGCGGACCTTTGCCCTTCATGTCAGCCACTTCAACGGCCCAGATTCAACGTGATGACCGCGATTCCACCCTCGCGCGCAGCGGCGTAGCTCATCTAAAAATCCTCGGCTGCGGATGTTATGGGCAGCCCGGCGGTGTGGCAGAATACTCCGAATTTGGGAGCTCCTGATGACCTACGCGGCCCGGTCAAATGAGACCATCGCCGTTATCGGCGGGACGGGTAACCTGGGTGCGGCCATCGCCCGGCGGCTGGCCAAAGCCGGACGCAAGGTCATCATTGGCTCACGATCCGCGGACAGCGCGGCCCGCACCGCGGCCGAGCTTGGTTTCGGCCTGACCGGCCTTGCCAACGCTGAGGCTGCAACGGCGGGAAGCATCGTGATCGTCACTGTACCCTTTGCCGCGCAGGAGCCCACCTTGGCCGACATTGCGCCACATGTTGCCGGCAAAATCGTTGTCGACACCACCGTACCGCTCGTGCCACCGAAAGTGATGCGCGTCCAGCTACCGCCTGAAGGCAGCGCTGCCCAACGCGCACAGAAACTGTTGGGCCCAGGCGTGAGGGTCGTGTCCGCCTTCCATAATGTTGCTGCCCACAAGCTTGCAACAGATCAGAATATCGACTGCGACGTGCTCGTGTTCGGCGATGATAAGACTGCACGCGCGGAGGTAGTTGCACTAGTGAAGCTGACCGGTCTGCGAGGCATCCAGGGCGGTGCTTTGGCCAACTCGGCCGCAGCGGAAGCAATGACTTCGGTACTCATATTCATCAACAAGACCTACCAGGTGGACGGCGCCGGGGTTCTTATCACGGGACAGCTCGTCACTCCTGTTGACTGAGGCGCCATGATCGAGCTGCACCCTCTGCCGGGCATTGGTGAAGTCATGCCGGGCGATGACCTGGCGCACCTGCTGACCCGATCGATCCACGCCGCCGGCCTGATGCCTGGCCGAAACGACGTCCTGTTGGTGACCCAGAAGATCATCTCCAAGGCGGAAGGCAGGTTTGCCGACCTTGGCAGCGTCACACCGAGCCCAAAAGCAATCGAGCTGGCCGCAATTACGCGCAAGGATGCGAGGTTTGTTGAGCTCGTACTCGCGGAATCGACCGCTGTGGTGCGCGCTGCGCCAGAGGTTTTGATTACGCGGCATCGCTCGGGCCACGTCATGGCCAATGCCGGGATCGATAGATCCAACATGGGACCGGGTAGTAAAGATCGCGCACTGCTGCTCCCACTCGATGCGGACGCATCAGCGCAGCGGCTGCGCGCGGCGCTCGACAAATACTGGCCCGAGCCGCCTGCAGTTCTGATCAGCGACAGCTTCGGGCGCCCGTGGCGCATGGGTGTCACGAACGTTGCAATCGGCGCGAGCGGCCTTCCGTCGCTCATCGACCGCAGAGGCGAAACAGATCGCGACGGGCGCAGGCTCGAAGTGACCCAGGTGGCGCTCGGCGACATGATCGCGAGCGCCGGTGGCCTCGTCACCGGCGAAGGCGCCGAGAGCGTGCCGGCGGTGTTGGTCCGTGGCTTGCGGTGGTCGGCGCAAGATCGGCCGGCAGCGGCGCTCGTACGGCCGCTGCAAGAGGATCTGTTCCGGTGAGTGGCCGCGTAACAATACTGACGGGTGGTGTAGGAGGCGCGAAGCTCGCTCTAGGGCTCTGTCATGCCATACCTGCTGCCGATGTGACCGCAATCGTCAATACCGGCGATGACTTCACTCACCTGGGGCTCGCCATCTCGCCGGACATCGATACGCTTCTTTATACGCTGGCGGGGAAAGCTAATCCCGTCCAGGGCTGGGGCCGTACGGAGGAAAGCTGGACTTTCATGGAAGCGGTTCGGTCGTTGGGCGGCGAAGATTGGTTCAATCTGGGCGACGGCGACCTGGCTCTGCACGTGCTGCGAACTCAACGCCTGGGGCAGGGAGATGCGCTGTCGGGAATCATCCGCGATTTCGCTGCTGCGTGGGGAATTCCCGCGCGGGTCCTGCCGATGAGTGATGATCCGGTCGCGACGCGAGTGATGACGCCGGAGGGCGAGCTCGATTTTCAACATTATTTCGTCAAGCGAAGGTGTGCGCCTGCCATCCAGGCAATCCGTTTCGCCGGTGCGCAAACCGCGCGTGCTGCACCGGGAGTGCTCGAAGCGCTGCGCGACGAGCGCTGCCGGGCCATACTGATCGCGCCGTCCAACCCATTCCTCAGCATCGATCCGATCCTGGCCATACCCCCGATCCGCCAGGCGTTGCTGGAAACTCGAGTGCCGATTGTCGCCGTTTCACCCCTGGTCGCAGGGGATGCGGTCAAGGGACCAACCGCCAAGATCATGCGCGAGTTGGAGCTGGAAATCAGCGCCGCGGCGGTGTCGCAACACTATGGAGAGCTGCTCGATGGCATGTTGATTGACGCGCGTGATCCGCCGGCCGCGCTCGATCTGCCACACGCTCGAGCCGACACGTTGATGAAGACCCTGGAGGACCGCATCCGCGTGGCACGCGCAGCGCTCGACCTCGCTGATTCCCTGCGCGGTTGAGATACCGCGGGGGATCAGGCAACGCTTCAGCTTGTGAGCGTACCGTCCGCCTCGCATTTGCTCGCCTTGAGTCTTGCTAGGATCACACTGCAAACATGTCAACGCACGCTTTGAAAATCTGGGCAATCGTTCCGGTGAAGGCCCTCAGCTCGTCCAAACAGAGGCTGGCGGCTGCGCTGGGGCCGCGCCGTGAAGCCTTTGCTCGAGCGCTGCTGGTCCAGACCCTGTTCGCCCTTGCCGGCTCACGGCGGCTGAGCGGCATCCTCGTCGTTACGGGCGACCCCGAGGTCGCGGACGAGGCGCGGGTGGTGGGTGCCGAGGTGCTCCAAGAGGAAGCGGACCTCAATACTGCATGCGCGCTTGGTGTAGCCAACGTTCGCGCGCGCGGCGCGGATATCGGGGCCATTTTCCATGCGGATCTCGCCCTCTTGACTCCCCGCGGCGTGGATGCGCTGGTTTCTGCCTATCTCGAATGTCGGCGCACGCAAGGTGACGGAGTCATCGGGCTCGTCCGTTCTCAAGAAGGCACCGGTACAAACGCAGTGTTGCTGGATCCCAAGCTGCCGTTCACTCCAGCCTTCGGCACTGTCAGCTTTGCGGTTCATCACCTCGCGGCCGGACCGCGAGCCATGGAGCTACATTCCGATGAGGCTGCAGTGGACGTGGACACTGGCGCGGATCTCGAAAAACTCGCCAAAAGTGTGGTGCCGGTGAGGTTGCGCCCATTCATCGCATCACGGCAGACAGAGGCGGATCCGATGTCGCTCATCGGCCTATCGCCCGAAACGCTCAGCACGCAAGCCTCTCAACTGCGCGATGCGGGTCATGGCCCACTTGTGACTTACTCGCGGAAAGTCTTCCTGCCGTTGACCCAGCTTTGCCGCGACACCTGCCATTACTGCACCTTTGCCAAGACGCCGCGGCGTGCTGGCCGCCCGTTCATGACGGTGGACGAAGTGCTCGCGACGGCCGCGGCAGGAGCGAAACTAGGTTGCAAGGAAGCACTTTTCACTCTCGGTGAAAAGCCGGAGCGGCGTTACAACGTCGCAGGTGCCTGGCTTGCAGATGCTGGTTACGAGACCACCCTGCACTACCTTGCGCACGTTGCCGCTACCGTTCGAGACCAGACAGGACTGCTGCCACACATCAACGCCGGCTGCATGACCGCCGAGGAAGTTGCCATGCTGCGCCCGGTGTCAGCCTCCATGGGACTGATGTTGGAAAGCCTCTCGGACCGGCTATGCGCGAAAGGCGGCCCGCACTATGGCTCGCCCGACAAAGTACCCGCGGTCCGGCTGGCGGCCATTGCCGAAGCCGGACGGCAGAGGGTCCCCTTCACCACCGGCATCCTGATCGGAATTGGTGAGACGCGGGCGGAGCGTGTCGAGTCGCTTCTGGCGATACAGGCACTTCATGAACGCTACGGCCACATCCAGGAAGTCATCATTCAGAACTTTCTGCCGAAGGCCGGCACACGCATGGCAAAGGCCGAGGCGGCGCCACTGCAGGAGCTCCTCTGGACAGTGTCGGTTGCGCGCATTCTGTTGGGCCCGCACATGAACATCCAGGCCCCACCCAACCTGAACCCGGGGGTGTTGGGACGCCTGGTCGAGGCCGGTATAAATGATTGGGGCGGTGTCTCGCCACTGACGCCGGACTACGTAAACCCGGAAGCACCCTGGCCGCAGATCGAACGCCTGCGCAAAGACACGGCGCTGGCCGGGAAGATCCTGGCCGAGCGCTTGACGATATATCCCGCCTACGTCCGCGAGCCCGCAATGTGGCTCGATCCGGTAATGCGGCGGCCCGTACTGGAGCTCAGCGACGGCGGCGGGCTTGGGCGTGAGGAACTCTGGCGCGCGGGGCGGTCGGCTGAATTGCCGCCGGCCTGCGTGTCCGGGCGACGCACGGTCTCGGTAAAACTGTCGAAATTGCTCGACGACATCGTCGCTCAGCGTGCTGGGGACATTGGACACGCGGAGGTCGAAAGCCTGTTCGAGTCGCGGGACGGTGACTTCGATGCCGTGTGTTCAGCAGCCGACCAGCTACGCGCAGCCACGCTCGGCGATGTCGCCACTTACGTCGTGAACCGCAATATCAACTACACGAATATCTGCACTTATGGCTGCGGGTTCTGTGCCTTCTCAAAGGGCAAACGCAACCGTGAGGGGGCGGAGAAGCCGTACCTGTTGGATCTTGACGAGATTGGGGCAAGAGTTCAGGAGGCCTGGACGCGCGGTGCCACGGAGGTATGTCTACAGGGCGGCATTCACCCGAATTTCACGGGTGACACTTATGTCGATATTCTCCGTGCCGTGAAGAAAGCGGTGCCGGCGATGCACGTGCACGCGTTCTCACCGCTCGAGGTCTGGCATGGCGCGGCTACGCTCGGCCTCGGTTTGCCCACTTTCCTGGGGCGCTTACGCGATGAAGGGCTCGGCAGTCTGCCTGGAACGGCCGCCGAAATCCTCGCGGACACCGTCCGGCAGGTGCTGTGCCCGGACAAACTCAACACCGGTCAATGGCTCGAGGTCATAGAGACCGCTCATAGCCTGGGATTGCGTACCACCGCTACTATCATGTTTGGACACGTCGAGGACTATAAGGCGTGGGCGCTGCATCTGCTGCGCGTACGCGATTTGCAGAAGCGCACCGGCGGGTTCACCGAGTTCGTGCCACTACCATTCGTAGCCAATGAAGCGCCGCTATACAGACGCGGCCGAGCCCGTCCAGGCCCCACATTCAGAGAGGCTGTGCTCATGCACGCCGTTGCACGCTTGGTACTTCACCCTTACGTCTCTCACATCCAGGCTTCATGGGTAAAGATGGGTCACAACGGCATGCGAGCCGCACTGCAGGCGGGCGCGGACGATCTCGGCGGAACGCTGATGAACGAAAGCATCACCCGAGCTGCCGGCGCTATCCATGGCCAGGAAATGACGGCCGCGGACATGCATTCGATGGCCAACTCGCTCGGCCGCGTGTTGGTTTGCCGGTCCACGCTCTATGTCGCTCAGCAAGGGCGCCCGGCATCGTGGCCCAATCTGGCCTCACTGACCGCTGCTAAAAAAAATACTGGTGAAAACTGCCCCCAGCCACGATGATATGCGGTTCGAGCCAGGCGTGCGGATACAGGGGGCGCGGTCATCGCGGCACAGCGGAGCAAGAAGAGAGCCGTTGCACTGAAGTTGACGGTGATAGCGCGTCGGCTACGTGTAACCTTCGATCAGAGCGCGGAGCGCAGCGGGCTGACGCGGGCCCAGTGGACCCTGATCGCCGCGGTCGCGCGCAATCCTGGTGCCACGCAGCGGCTGATCGCGGAAGCGCTCGAGGTCAGGGAGATCACCGCGGGCCGGTTGATCGATCGCCTCTGCGATGACGGCTATCTCAAGCGCGAGGAGAATCCGAGCGACCGCCGCGCGTACTGCGTTCATCTGACGCCGACCGCGCAGCCATTGCTCGACAAACTCGACGAGCTTGCGAAGATCCATGAGGCCGCGATCTTCGCAGGCTTCGACGCCGAGGATGTCGAAAAGCTCGATGCCCTGTTGGACACCATAGCCGGCAACCTGGCGGACTTCCGCAGCCAGCGCGCCGCGGCCTCGAGATAGCTCCACCGTCAGAACTGCAAGCGGAAGCCGGCGAAGTACGACCTTCCAGGCGCCGAGTACTGCGCCACGAGCGGGTCGGCCTGATACACCCAGCGGTCATCCGTCTCGGCGGTCAGATTCAGCCCCTCGAGAGTGAGTGTCAAATGCTCGCCGATGTTGTACGTGAGCTCCGCGTCGTAGGTCCGTGTTGCCTTGCTGCCGATGAAGTCGTTTATGAGCGGTGTGGTGCAAACTACTCCGTTCTGGGACCCAGGAGCGCAGGCGCCAGAGGCGATCGGGTATGTCGTGACGTACCTGCCGCGGTAAGCCATGGACACGCGGGCGCTCCATCGCGGGCTCTCATAAAACAGGGTGGCATTCGATGTGATGGGCGATGCGCCGAGGAACGGTCCGTTCTGTGTGGTCTGGGGCCGCGGCTTGGGTCCGGTGGTCGAGCCCGGATCGAGGATATAGGCCAGCTCGGAGGACAGGTGGGTGTAGTTGAGCTGGATGCCGAGGTTCCTGAAGTACCAGGGCAGGAACGTCAGGTTCTGCTGAAATGTCAGCTCGTAACCTTTGATCGTGCCACCCGGGGAGTCCTTGAACTGCAGGATGCTGTAGAGGCCAGGGCCCCCGGTTGGGCCGCCGCTCGTCAGCCATTTCTGTGTGGCGGGGTCTGGTTGGGTCTGGAGGAATTGCGCGAACTCCTCCGCCGTGAACAGATCCTGGATGGCGCCCGCACTGGCGACGACTTGCGGATAGTTGGTTACCTTCTTGATGAAGTAGGCGCCTGACAGCAGACTTCCCGGGGTGAAATACCACTCCACACTGAAATCGTAATTCGTAGCGCGGAAGGGATTGACCTTCGGATTGCCGATTGTCAGCGACCCGGTTGCTCCCGGGGTTGACGGCGTCGTCAGGTTGGTGATGCTCGGCGCGAGGTTGCTCAGCAACGGCCGCGACATCACTTTGGCGACGCCGGTGCGCAGGATGAGGTCGTCCATGAGGCTATATGCGGCGTTCAGGGAAGGCAGCAGATCGTGGTAATTGTTCGAGGCCTCGAGCGGCCGCGGCCCGGTCGCGGTCACGTTCGTCGTGTAGCCATCGGAGGTAACGGCGGTCTTCGCGTACCGCACGCCAACGTTACCGAAGAACTTCCGGCGCAACACGTCCAGATCCCAGTCGAACTGCAGGAAGTAGCTGTTATCGAGCTCGTCCACTGCGAACTGATTGCCGGGAGTGGTGAGGTTGGTAATCCGCCAGTCACCCCACTTGTTCACACAGTTGCAATCGAACCCCAGGACGCTGCGGAATGCATTGATGTCGGGCGCGAAGAATGAAGTTGGAGTACCTGCCGGCACGTCGAGCCCCGCACCGTAGTTATAGACGCGGCCCAGCGACTGGGCGCCGATCCCCAGCTCCTGCAGAGTGGGATTGAGCGTCTCGGCGTTGCCGCCCGGGCGCCGGAATTCGTTGGCGCTGAATTTGTAATCGCGCCGCGTCCAGCCGAACTCCAGCGCGGCAGCATCGATCATCTGCCATTTGAAGTTGAGGTGGCCGCCGGAGTAGCGGTTGTCAGTCTCGCGCTCGAAGTGCCTGATTACCGAGAATCCCTTCACCAGGCTCCAGTTGTTCGGGTCGGCAACGTCGAAACCATATGAGACCGATGGCATGGGACCGCGGGCGCGCTCGTCGTAAACGAAGTTCTCCGGGGAGTCCACCCGATCGAATTCCACAAGGAAGGCCTGGTTGTGGTTGAGGGAGGAGGATTTCCCGTAGAGCACGTCCGCATGCAGTTGGTCGGTGATTTCCTGCTGCAGATTCAGGGACACCTGCGTGAATTTCGTCGTGAAATACGACGAATCGGTCGCGGAGCGCGCATCCATATTGCGCAGCACGAGGTAGTCGGCCGTTCCGCCCTCATCCACATTGGCCGCCAATACGTCGGTCGACGGGCGTCCGATGAGCGCGTCCCGGTAATACATGCCTTGTGCGGCCGCCACGGCCGCGGCGCCCCCGTACCCAACAGAGCCGGGATTGTTGTAGTAGTCGTACGGATCAAGATTGTGCGGGTTGGTGCTGAAGCTAGTGGTGCCCAACCCGGGGAACACACCGCCCGCCACCGCGTCGGTCCCGCCGCAATCCTGGGGTGCGAGGTACGGGGCTGAAGGTCTCGGGGTGCACAGAGGATACAGACTGCGCTTGGCGGCGGCGGGGTCGCCCGCTTTGGCAGTGTTGTACGCCGCTATGGTGTTGTTACGGTTCATACCGATGTCGACGATCTGGCTGATGTCGCTCTTCTGATGGAATCTTGAAAAGACTCCGTCGAGGTTCACCAGCGTACGGTCGGTGGGTCGCCACTGGAGGGAGCCGGTAGCCCCGAGGCGCGACTCGGTGAGATTCTGCTGCTCGATGTTGATGAGCCCCGGAACCCTCACGATCGAATCGTCGAACCGGCCCGGGGTGCTGTAGGGCTGACCGGGAAACAGGGCCGCGTAGGCCGCGGGATCCGATCCCGTCAGTGCGGCGATGGCCGCCGGATTGGTGATGGCAGTGCCGAAGTTGGTCCCCACGGGGGCCGAGAATCCGCCGCGTGCGGGTTGCAGTGGGTTTTTCGGGTCGCTGGCAAATGCCTGCTGGTTCAGAAAGTCGCCCGAGCCGGGCTGCCGCCGGTAGCGGTTGATCTGGCTCCTGCGATCGTTATAGGCGAGCGAGACGGCGCCACCCAACTTGTTGTCGAACCATGTTTGGGACATGAGGGCTGCGAGCCGCGGCCGGTGATAACCGCCGATTTCGTAGTACGCATCCTGCGCCGAAAAGGCATAACGGTCCTTGTGGAAATCGAATGGCCGCGGCGTTTGCAGGTCCACGGTGGCGCCCAGAGAGCCTTCGTCAGTATCGGCCGAAGCCGTTTTGCGCACCTGCAGCGAGCTGAACAGATCCGAGGCGAAATTGTTGAAATCGAAGCCGCGGCTGCGGTTCGGCGCTCCGCCGGAATCAGGCGCGGCAGCCGTGGCAAGCGCTTCGAGACCGTTGAGGCGCACGCGCGTGAAATCGCTCCCGAGCCCGCGGACCGTGATCGTACGGCCCTCGCCGTTATCACGATCCACAGCAATACCCGGCAATCTCTGCAGCGACTCAGCCAGATTCGAATCAGGAAATTTCGCGACGTCTTCGGCATTGATGCCATCGACCATCACGGGTGACAAGCGTTTCAGGTTGAGCGCGCTCTGCAGCGCTTCCCTGTAACCAGACACAACGACTTCCTGCAGCTCGTTGCTGCTACCGGTGTCATTTTTGGTCGATGCAGCTGCTGTCGTCGATGTAGCAGCTGCCCCCGGTGTGGCATCGGCTGTCGGTGTGGCAGCTGCGGCCGGTGTGGCG
>Ga0105247_10000155_pt1 | contig 67215 bp, 56 predicted proteins | sample KBSS24metaG_FD_81519 | JGI IMG/M metagenome (GOLD analysis project Ga0105247, IMG submission 81519) | Switchgrass rhizosphere microbial communities from Kellogg Biological Station, Michigan, USA - KBS S2-4 metaG | ecosystem: Host-associated > Plants > Roots > Rhizosphere > Soil | place... | reverse complement strand
GGACTGGCGACGTACCAGGCCTCCGCTGTGATTTGGTTTTTGACGAGCCAATCTTTCACATTCGGGTCGTGAATCCCCGGCAATCCTTCGATGTTGCAGAACAGTAAATCGAGAGCGTTGGGAATCTTCGTCACGAAGTCGTCGATATAGGCGTCCCAATCTCCGTCGTAGGCAGTTGCGAAGAGCAACTTCGTGTCGTTATCCAGAAACACGAAGCGCATGTCGTGAAGGGTGCCAACGGCGTCAGCGCCCTTGAAGTTGCCTTCCAACAGTTGCAGGAGACCGCGAAGTCGCTTCGCTCCGCCTTCCGCAAACGTAAGAATCGAGGTGAGCTCCGAAACCTGGCCCTGACGGGCGCCCACCCGGCCGGCGCTTTCCTTTCCCGTTGCCGCTGCCATTTCGCGTGTGAGATCGGGCAGACCTTTCTCGAGCGCAACTTTGCCTAACTCCGGTGCGTCGGCATAAAGCTCCTTCACCTTTTGAATCTTCTCCTCGACACGCCGGTCATGTTCCAACTGCGTTTGCGTTTGCATGCGGTTCTCCTTTCAATCAGTTATTGGCGGCAGCCGTCTGTTCGCCGAAAACTTCTGCAAGGTTCTTCGGTTCCTTGCGCTCCTGGTGGTTGGTTTCGTGACGGAGGATGGATGATTGCCGGTAGACCTCTTTGCGCGAACGCATGATGTTCCCGAGCGGACGATGCTCCTGCGTAACGCGCCACGGCGTCATCGAAGTTTTGTCCATCTTCTCGAAATTGTCTTCCTCACCGATGTCCTGTTGCGGCAGCCGCAATTTCGCGACGGTCACATACGGCGAGAGTTCCTCGGGCCAAACGACAGTCGTCTTCTCGACGGGCATTCGAGCCAGATCCGTGCTGAGCTGAACCTGCAGGTCAAACTCGTATGGTCCCTTGCGCAATTCCGCTACGAGCGCCGGCCGGAAGACTTGTTCGGCGGAAGCGAGATCAAGAGCTCGCTGTTCAACGCGGTCTGCAAACGATTGAACTGGCGCGACCCGGACTTTTGCAACGTAGTCGCCATGCCGCACCGCACCCATGGTCCAATACGTCGAGAGGAGGAGATTCACGGGCTTAGTTTGCGCAAGACGCAAAAAGGCGCCGAGTTCCTCCCAGGCCCACTCCTCCGGAGGCAGCGTGCCCTTGCCCGTCACAAAGTTGTAAAGAAGTTGGTGGAGTGCCGCCTGCTGCTGCTCGGGGGTAAGCTTCGGTGGCGGCAGGCCAAGGCCGGCAAACAAAGACTGAATGAATATATAGTGCTTGAGTGTGTTGACGAAGAAGACCGGATGGTTGATCAGCGCATAGTCGAAGGTGTGACTGTCCGGCTCATCTTCCAGAAGAGTTGTCCCCTCAATTCCGAAAATCTTCAGCCCGATGCCGGTGATCGGTCCCAGGAACCGATCGCTGCCCACGTGATTAGTCCCGTTTGAGAAGCGGACCATGGCTTCGTGGCGTCCCGGTTTCGCGTAGATACCCTGCGCATACTCGGGCGGCATTCCACTGAGGATTTCAAATTCTCCCCGGGCCAGACCGTAGCCCTTGGCATGGGCATTCCGCACCATAAGCCCGATCCCCTCGGTTTTGAGCGAGCCGCGCATGTGCTGCTTCATATCATCGAGGACCGTCTGGAGAGTTTTGTCGAAATCGGGCTCCACCTGTTCAACGTCCGGGCTGTACCGTACAAATTTCTGAGTCATGGTTGCCTCTCCTTTCAGGCGAACGACGGCTTTCCTGAATGACGTTCCGATTTAATTGTCCTGCTTGTTGTGGGCGGGGGGATTACACTCCCATTGAGTCAATTAATCTATTATACGAAGGTATCGATCGATACTTAGGTACTATGGACAGGCCGCGCCGGCAGGGTGCATTCTCCGTAACTACCCCCGGTTCGATGGATAAAAAATCCAGTGTGAGGCAATCTCTGGCGATTACAATCCTGCCGTCCCAATCAAACCATTTATCGAGAAGGAGCTTTGATAAAAATGCTCAGGCGTAGCTTGTTCAGGAGCGCAGCTATTCTGATTTTGCTGATCGCAATTAACACGAACGCTCAGACACGCGGTAGAACCGGTATCGAAGATCGTTTTGCCGAGGTAAATGGTGTGCGTCTTCATTATCTGGTTGCAGGTACTGGTAATCCAGTAATTCTCTTGCATGGGTACGCCGAAAATAGTCACATGTGGCGGCCACTGATGGTTCAATTGGCCAAATCTCACACTGTGATCGCGCCCGATCTGCGCGGCTTTGGCCAATCGTCAAAGCCAATGACTGGTTATGATAAGAAGACGATGGCCCAGGATGTTCATGCGCTGGCCCAATCGCTTGGCTATCAACATGAGGTCGTTGTTGGTCACGACATCGGGTTGATGGTGGCTTACGCTTATGCCGCGCAATACCCGAACGAAGTCGATCGTATTGTCTTGATGGACGCGTTTCTTCCGGGAGTTGGCGATTGGACAACGGTGTGGTTGCTCCGAGATTTGTGGCACTTCCATTTTTACGGTGAGACTCCACTCAAACTTGTTGCTGGACGCGAGCGGATCTACTTCGAACACTTTTGGAATGACTTCGCCGCCGATCCAAAACACTCAGTGCCAGAAACCGATCGTCGTTTCTACGCCAGGTCATACGCGCAGCCGGGCGCAATGCGGGCCGGCTTTGAAGTCTTTCGTAGTTTCGAACAGGACGCGAAAGACTTTGCTGACTTTGCGCGGACCAAGTTAACGACGCCAATGCTGGTGCTCACTGGCGAGAAGGCGTCGGGAGAATTTCTGATTGAGCAAGCCCGGCTGGTCGATACAAACGTCGATGGTGTCGTCATTAAAGGCAAGGGCCACTGGCTGATGGAGGAGGCGCCGCAAGAGGTCATTCCGCGTCTCGTTGCCTTCATCGACAAGTCGCAATAGGCTGGATTGCACAGATGACGGAAATGCCGAACTCTGAGGATCCTTTAGCGCAGCCGCCGGGAACCACTCCCAGCGAGATGTTTCCCGTCCTCACCTCCGCTCAACAGGCTCGCGTACTCGCACACGGCCAACGGCGCAGCGTCGAACAGGGCGAGATCCTTCTCGAGCTTAATCAACAGGTAACCAAAGTCTTCGTTGTAGTAAGCGGGCAACTGCACGTCCTCCAGGTCGCGAACAATCAGGAGCGTGTCGTCGCCATTTGCAATCCGGGCATGTTCTCCGGCGAACTAACCGTGCTCACGGGCCGTCGTGGGCTCGTGCGTATTCGCGCGAGCGAAAAGTCAGAACTCATTGAGATCGAGCGCGAGGAATTGCAGGCCCTCGTCGAAGCTGATAGCGAGCTCAGCGACATCTTTTTGCGAGCTTTCATCCTGCGTCGTCTGGAACTGATTGCTCGCGAAGTTGGTGACATCGTTTTGATTGGCTCGAGTCATTCACTTGACACTCTTCGCATCAAGGAATTTCTGACTCGTAATTACCAGCCTTATTCCTACATCGACCTTGAGCGTGATGCTGAGGTTCAGGAAATATTCGATCGCTTTGCGCTGTCGATTAACGACCTGCCCGTGGTGATCTGTCGCGGCAGCGCAATACTGCGCAATCCGACCAACCAGGAAATCGCCAGTTGTCTCGGATTCAACGAAGGTATCGATCAAGCGCAGGTCCGCGACCTGATCATTGTAGGCGCTGGTCCAGCCGGCCTGGCGGCCGGTGTGTATGCAGCATCTGAGGGACTCGATGTCCTGATACTCGAGTCAAATGCTCCCGGCGGCCAGGCCGGATCCAGCTCGAAAATTGAAAACTATCTTGGCTTTCCTACCGGCATCTCGGGACACGATCTTGCCGGTCGCGCCTACGCGCAGGCGCAAAAGTTCGGCGCGCAAATCTTGATCGCCAGCGACGCGATGGGCCTGGCTTGTGATCGCCGGCCCTACGCAGTGTTGATTGATAATGCGCAAAGCGTTGCGGCGCGCGCGGTAGTCATTGCTTCCGGCGCCCAGTACCGAAAGCTACAGATCGAAAATCTCTCGAAGTTTGAGGGTGCTGGTGTCTATTACGGAGCGACTCACCTGGAAGCGCAGTTGTGTGGCGGTGAAGAAGTAATCGTCGTGGGCGGCGCCAACTCTGCCGGTCAGGCGGCAGTCTTTCTGGCCCAAACAACCAAGCGAGTTCATATGATGGTTCGATCTGAAGGGCTCATCAGAACCATGTCGCGCTATCTTATCCTGCGTATCGAAGAGACGCCGAATATAGAACTTCATACGAACACTGAAGTGGTTGCGCTCGCAGGACACGATCACCTCGAGCAGGTAACCTGGCGAAATAATCAAAATGGACAAACTGAGACGCGCAACATTGCCCATCTCTTTTCCATGACCGGCGCGGCGCCGAACTCTGCGTGGCTCCGTGGTTGTGTCGCGTGCGATCAGGCCGGGTTTATCAAGACTGGAACAGATCTCACGCCCGAAGATATGGCGAACGCCAAGTGGCCCTTGAAGCGTCCGCCCTATCTTCTCGAAACCAGTTTGCCCGGCGTGTTCGCAGTTGGAGATATTCGCGCCGGGAACGTCAAGCGAGTAGCATCAGCCGTCGGCGAAGGTTCGATTGTCGTGTCGTTTGTACATCAGATTCTGTCCGAGTAAAGACCGTTAAGGCGCTTCACCAATCTCCGTCACCTTCACTTTGCTGCCGAAATGTTTGTAGTCCGTATACCGGACAAGCATGCGTATGTGCACAGCCTGACCGTTGCGAAAAACTAATTCATCGTCGGCGGAGGTATATGTCGGGAACCAATAACGCCCGTCTATTTGCTCTCGATAAGTCTCGAAAAGAGGAAAGCGTTGATCGCCCTGGGGCACGGCCTTTCCACGTACCTTGACGATTTGCAGGTCGTCCTGGTCTACCCAGATACGCCCCTCAAAGCGGCGGTCGCTGACCTTCTTCGGTAATACTTTTGGCGCGACGTCAAAGACATAGGTATGCAACTCATCGACCTGTTCTTTGCCGACGTATTTGAAGTCATACTGATCGATCTTGGAGGCTTCGAGAGCGAAGGGTTGAACGCCGCCTAAATCTTCGAGGTCTTCCTGTGTAAAGATGAGTTCCGTAAGTGTAGGCGGTGGAAAATAAGTAATCTTTTCAAAGCGCTCATTCTGATCGGTAAAAACAAACTGAGAAACTCGATGATACTCGCCGGTGATATCGCCCCCGGCACCAACCGTTTGGATCGTAGCATCGCGTTTGAACGAATATTCGGAGAGTGCTTTCCGAAACTCTGTTTCTTTAGCAGTAAAGGCTCGAATGATCTTTTGGATATCAACCGAACCATCGTTAGTCGGACTAGTTGTTTGTTGCTGAGCGTATACGCTGTTAAAGAGAAACAAAAGACTAACAAACACAGCGCCGGCTTTAGGCAGAAAACTCTTCATTGAACATCCCCGCGTGATCTAAGAATTACAAGTTGATTGGGGAGTTCGTAGGTTGGATGTCGCGGCGTGCCGCTGGGGTGCAAAGATTTGGTAAAGAATTTGTAAAGAAGATAGTTGGGACAACGATCTTAGACTTCTTCGGATCGTACAGTCCTCAAAGGATCACCACCATCGTTCCTTCCGGGATTTGATCATAAAGCTTTTGAATGTCGTACAGGTGCATCACGACGCAGCCCCAGGAAAGATGACGCGGGCCGCTATTGTCCCACTCTCTGATCCAGCCGTGAAAACCGATACCGCCGCCGAGCTTCGTGGTTTCGAGTGTGGCGATTCGCTTTTCCCACGCGGCCGTGATCGCGGCTTGCTGCTGTCGCGAGATCATCTGTTGCGCTGCGGCCCTGTCCGCGTCGTATTTGTTTGGGTAGTTAATCTTGATCCAGTGCCCACCGTAATACGCGCCGTAGGCTCCGTCGAAATTGCCGCGATGTTTTTGAATCACGAAGTACATACCCTTCGGAGTCTTGTTGTCTCCTTCGACGAGCTTCTGGCCCTTGCCTTGACCAAAACTCACGTCGTACTCCTGATTCAGGACACCCGCCTGGTAGAACCTCGCTTTGTAACTTTCCTGATCGACGACGATCAGCTTCGCTTCTTTCTGTGGCACTAAGAGTTTGCGATGCTCGTTAATGAACGCGCTGGGCTTCGCATAATGTTCCCTGACCCATGCTTCGTTCTTGCCGTTTGACGACGGCCAGTAAGTTGGCGAGAGGCTGTCGTCCCAACGCAGCTCCAGGTGCAGGTGTGCAGCGTAAGTTTTGTCGGGATCCTGGCCGACAGTTGCGATTACCTGACGGCGCCGCACGACGGCGCCTTCGTTTACCTTGATCTCGTTTAGGTGAGCGTACAGTGAAATGATCTTGCGGTGTTCGTGGTTTTCATAGAAGTGATGTTCGATGGTTATGACATTGCCCCACAAGCGGCCGCAGTTTTGAGCAAACGTGACGCGGCCATTCGCGACTGCATGAACGTCCTGGCCCAGATCGGTGTTGCCGCCGCCGTTGCCATTCCAGTCTTCGCCCGTGTGAATGCCGAGCTGATAGCTTTCGGCAAAGTGAGTGTCGATGCGCCAGCCGCTATATTCGATTCCGGTCGCGCGGTCCTTGTATAGACCTCTAGCGTCAGCGTCGCCCACGGGAAAGTCGAAACCGTCCGCCGGCAGGATGTCAGTTTTTAGATAAGCGTCGAAGACGTTCGTCGAAGTTCGCTGCTGCTGCTGCTGTGATGGGTTACTCCGTATGGACCGCTGGCACGCTTGAACACAGACAATGATGAGAATCAGAACGGCCGGTGAGAAGTTTTTGAATCTCATCATTTCAACGATGGTTCTTTGGCGTCGACAACCTCGATGATAAAAATCAAAGTGGCATTGGGCGGGATGACGTTGGGAATGCCTTTTGGCCCATAAGCAAGCTTGCCCGGAATTACCAGGATTGCGTGATCGCCAACATGCAGTTTGGAGAGACCTTCATCATATCCTTTGATCACCTGACCGGCGCCCAGTTTAAACGAAAGAGGCTCGTTGCGATCATGTGAACTGTCAAACTTCATGCCGTCCGTCAGCGTCCCTGTGTAATTCAGGACCACCGTATCACCGGCTTTGAGTTGAGGGCCTGTTCCCTTTTTAGTGATCAGATAAGTTAAGCCTGAAGGTGTAGTGATAGCAGCGGACGAGCTTCTTGGAGGGCGTCGTTTAGTTTGGGCTTCTACTTCAAAAGCGTAAATGGAGAATAGACAGATTAGGGCAACGATCAACTTCACTTTCATGATGGGTTAGCCTCCGGAAATTCAGATTCGAAATCCGAGGATCTTCGCAGACGAGTTGTGGAGCTGTCGCCTAAATATTCACAGTGCAGTCGATTTTCTCTCTGCGTTCTCGGCGTATCTCAGCGTTCTCTGCGTTAAACTACAACCTAAACGCAGAGGTCGCAGAGATACGCCGAGAACCGCAGAGAAGATTATCTAATTCCCTTTTTCGCGAGCTGCTCGCGTAATGCTGCCGAGACAGCTACATCGAAACCGTTTTGAGCTCCGCCCTTTCGTTTCTTTTGTTCCGCGGCAATGTATTCGGTGCGTTGCTTGGAAAGAGCCATGATCTGTTTGCGGATCTCCGCACGGTCAGCGAGTCGATTTTCAATGTACTTCGTTCGCTCTTCAACTGAAAGCTTTTGCAGCTCGGACGGTAAATCTTCCGTCTTAACTGAATCAAACTTGATTGACCCGTTCTCAATATCCTGCAACAGGTCGCCAATATAGGCTTTCGAGTTTAAAGCCTTGTTCACCGATCTCTCCGCCGCTGCCGACGGCGCCGAACGCGTCGAAATGGAATACTCAACACTGTCCACCATTCCCTTTTGCATCGCTCTAAAGTCTTCTCCGTCCTTACCTGCACCGCCGCCGTAGGCGAGGTATGTTTTTCCCAGACGACCGCCAAGTTCACTTAGTTCGTCATCGTAGGGAGTAAGGACTGTTTGCACGCCGCCATTCTGAGGGATCAGGAAATACTGCCCCTGACCACGGCGCGCAATCGCTTCCCACACGTGTTCGGTCGCGACGGAATTGCCACATTGAATCGTGTTCACGATTATTCCCTGCTTAACCGCCAGGTCGGCAGTAGTGAGCGTGTCAGGCTCATCAGTATAATCGTGAGGCGGCGCGTCGCCCACCAGAAAGAGTATCTGTGCGTGACCTGGAGCAGGTTGTGACCAGCCGGCTTTAGCTACTCCTTCCGCCAAAGCGCGCCTGACATCCTCGGGCTCATCGCCTCCTCCCTGGGCGTCGTAGGTCATCAATGTTGAGTAAACTTTATCCAGATCCTCGGTCAAAGGAAGTACCTGCGTAATGTACTGATCGCCGCGGTCGCGGTATGCAACCAACCCGACTTTTACCGATGAAACCGACGAGGTTTGCATTACTTCGTTGACGATTCCCCAAATCCGCTCCTTCGCCCCGGTCAGCAGGCCGCCCATCGACCCGGTAGTATCCAAAACAAAGACCATCTCCATAGCCTGCCCATTAGAACTGAGTTGGACAGGAGCGATTGTTGGTTCTTCGGTACGATCGAAGACCCAGGCTGTGGCTATTGCGACTCCGATTGCGAATGTGAGTACGGCTGTCAGGATGCGAACGGTAAATTTAGTCATGTTCGAACCTCCTCGGAAAATGGCTGGATGGGGGATTTGATACTTAGACGCTCAAATCTTCCAAACGTTCCCTTGCTTTTCGGCTTCAACAGTGCTTGCCGTTTGCAATGGAACGTAACTCCATCCATTTCTTGCGACTCATCCACTGGATGAAGAGTGATACGATAATTTAAATAGGAGAAGAGATATGACGCTTAAACGGATGGACAACGTCCTCATCGTGGTCGACGACATTGAGGCTGCGAAGGCGTTCTTTTTCGAGCTCGGTATGGAGCTGGAGGGTGAGATGCCACTCGAGGGACGTATGGTGGAACGTGTCGTTGGGCTCGAGAACGTTCGATGCGAGATCGCGACGCTGCGGACCCCGGACGGTCACGGTCGGGTCGAGCTGAGCAAGTTCCACACGCCGTCAGCGGTCAGATTTGAACCCCAAAACGCACCAGCGAATACGCTGGGCATACGTCGCATCATGTTCGCGGTCGAGGACATCGACGACGTCATCGCGCGCTTGCGCACCCATGGCGCTGAGCTCGTGGGCGAAGTCGCCCAGTACGAGGACAAGTACCGGCTCTGTTTCATCCGTGGCCCTGAGGGCATCATTCTCGGGCTTGCCGAGGAACTCGGCTGAGGTGTACCTGGTTCTATGGTGTGATTCGAATCGTTCCCATATTGCTCGATTGCCCGTGTGCCTTGATGGTTACCTTGCAAGTGCCTGCCGCCAGAGCGTCGGGCAGTCTAAACACGACCTGGGTTAAATCAGTGTTCGGTACTGCGCGCACGTCCGCCGCCGGCACGTCAAAGCTTTGGTTATTACCGTCGACGAGATTCACGATCACATCAGCAGCAGTCTCACCCTGATTCAATCTCAGGTTCTGAGCAAAGATCATCACCAGCGTGTTTTGATTAGCCGGGAGGTTAAACCAGTCGACGACGCTCTTAACTCGGAAGGAATCTCTGGTGAATAACAACGACTCGAAAGCTGCCGCCTGCTGTGGAGCAGGACCTGATTCCTCCAGCACCAACAGAGCATCGTCATCGAGAATCGTGCCTACGCCTTCGCCATCCGCGATAGTCGTACCGAAGGGCTCGCTGAGATTTACAGAGAATGTTTCATTCGACTCCAGGTTTGTGTCGCCGATGATCGGCACATCAACGGTCCGAGTTACTGTTCCAGGCTGAAAGGTAACTACTATGTTAATGGGGTTGTAATCACTCGAGGCCGTTGCCGTTCCCGCTGCTGTAATTGCTCTGATTGCGATTGTCTCAACACTTGGGCCGGAAAGACTCAGCGTGAAGGTGGCTGCTTTCGTACCTGTATTGCCTTCTGTAACGCTGACGTCATTGATACTGAGAGTGGGCCCGTCATCATCAATGATGAATCCAGTTCCTCGATTTGAGCTCACGGTAGCGTTCTGGACATTCGAGATATCCAGAAAGAAAGTCTCCTGCGCCTCATCGACAGTATCGCCATTAACGAGGACCACCACCGGTTTCTCGACTTCTCCGGGCGCGAAAGATGATGCACCCGTAGTGGCAATATAGTCGGAACCAGCTATCGCCGTACCGTTTGACGTAGCAAAGGAAAACGAAACTGACTGCGAGCTCGGCCCCGAGAGCGCGACCACAAACGTCGCCTGCGCCGTCCCGGAGTTTCCTTCGACAACCACGACGTCGCGGACAGAAATCGACGGCGACTGCTGTGCAGTAACGTCAACGCTCATTGCTAACAGCAGCAACGTGGGGATTATTACGAGACTAATTCGCAGAGAATTCCTAATAAAGAGGTGAATATGCGTCGTCATAAATGTAATCAGGTTGTTATCTTGTTGATGCGTCACACTTAGTCCTGAAAGCTGTAGGTTAAAAACAACCAAAAAAGCGGTCATTCCAGATTTTACGTTGGGATCCTGCTGCTCAGACTATTCATTAACCTTCAACACTCTGCGGCGAAAGATCGTTTTTACAACGAAAGATGTGGTTACGATCACGATTACTACCGCGAGCAGCAATAACTCGACTCGTCGAACTTCGCCAATCAGAATTGTAGCCCTATTGGTAAGCAGCCGGCCCAATGTCATTGATAGACAGCACCAGATAAAACAACCGATCAAATCAACTGCTACAAATTTGACGAACGACAGTCTGCGAGTGCTCCAGAAAATGATACTCGCTATACGTGCGCCATAAACGAAGCGAGCTGCCAGGATCTCCCACGGCCCTAATCGACCGGCCAGACGAGATGCGATTGGCTCAGCACGCTGATATGCCCTTGTATTGCGGATTTGTGTGCTGCGAGATCGTCCAAGCCAGTACAACGTGCAATCGCCGGTAAGAGCGCCGAGTGTTCCGGCGACAATAGCTGATGGTAGATACAACAAACCAAGATGGGTCGTCACGCCGGCGACGACAAAAGTGACATCACCTTCCAGTGCTCCTCCGATGAAGACTGCGATGAGGCCATACTTTAGTAACAGCGCACCCATTTTGAGGAGGCTACAGAAGAGTCATTCACACGTCTTTTCGACGTTTGCTCGGAATATTCCTATCTTTGCTCTGGTGTATCACAAATTTAATTTTGAATATCTTTACCTCGCGCAGGATACATTAAATGAGAGCGCCAATGGATGACGAAATCGCTATTGAGAAATGCAGAAATGGTGAGCAGGAAGCGTTTCGGCATTTGGTGGAACGGTATCAAAGGCAGGCCGTAAGTCACGCCACGGCAATCCTGGGCAGTCGAGAAGACGCCCTCGATGCGGCACAGGAAGCATTTATCGATGCTTTCCGAGCTCTCAAACAATTTGATAACTCGCGTCCTTTCTATCCGTGGTTTTACGTGCTGCTTCGTAATCGCTGCTTCAAGATGGCGGCCCGGAAACGTGAGACGGAAAGCATCGACGAAAACGTGATTGTCTCGGCCGGCTCTGCGGCGCAATCCGAAGACAGTCTCGCACTTGAAAGGGCGCTCCGCTCTCTCGATATGGAAGATCGCGAGATCATCACGCTGAAGTATCTCGATGGTTTGAGTTACAACGAATTGGCTGAGCGGCTACAGATTCCGAAAGGCACCGTGATGAGTCGCTTGTTCCATGCCCGGCGAAAGTTACAGGCGAAGCTTGAAAGGTAGTTTGAAGATGACCTGTGAAACCGTGTTGATGGCGATGATGGCTGTGGCCGACGGCGAAAGCGCACCACCACTTTCACCTGACGAGATAAAAGCGCACTTGGCCTCCTGCGCAAACTGCCGTGAAGAAATGATGCGACTGCAACAGGTCAACGAGTTGTTTCAACAAGCAGTCCGTCGTGAAAGCAGCGTAGATCTGTGGCCGGCAATCGATAGTCGTTTGGCCCAACGGTCTCCACGGATCGGCTGGCAAGCTTATGCGTTCGTTGGCGTGCTGCTGCTCGGTTACAAGCTCTTCGAAATGTTACCGGAAGCAGATCCTGGATGGGCCTTCAAGCTGGTGCCGCTGATCATCTTCGGCGCCTTGCTCCTGGTCCTCAGAGAGAATCCTTTCAAAATAAATACCGAATTAGTATTGGAGAAATAACATGAGTGAAATCGAAAACAACCGCGCCCTTATACTCGGACAAAAGTATGCATTTGCGACGGCTTCGCTGGTTTTGGGAATCTTTTGCTTCGTCAATCTGCTGGGACTTGAAAAACCTATCTTAGCGATCGTCTTCGGGTGGCTTGCGTTGCGTGTCAAACCAGAGCCTAAGCTTACGGAGCATCGCATCTGGGCCAAGGCAGGCGTAACCCTGGGCTCCATAATTTTGATCGTGGTCCCGGTGCTAATCATCATCAACTTCGATCGATTACGCGAGTTTGTAACGATACTTTCGCGGCTCAACGGAGGAAGATAAAGTCCGCGAAGTGGACGACAGCATAAAGCCTGGGGCGCCAGCCCCAGGATCATGAGCAACCAAATAATATTGAGCCCGCGAAGCGGGCGATAGCGCATGACCTTAAACGCTGTCGCCCGCTTCGCGGGCTCTGCCAATATTTTATTCGTGATCCTGGGGCTTACGCCCCAGGCTTTATGCTTTCACCCGCTTCGCGGGCTCCACCGAAACTTCCGCTCTGAAGTCGAGCGAACGCGCCGTCAGAATCTCATCGTATTTCGTGGTCGGCTCACTCATCTGAACATCGTTATAACCTGGTAACCCGGCGCGACAGTGGCTATGATCCAGATCGGAATAAAAAACCTGACCTCAGTGGCTCAATGGTCTAACGAGATCACAAAACTCGAAAGGAGTTTTCACATGCGATTTGCATTCGCATTCTTACTGTCCGTCACAATTGCGATCACAGTCTCCGCACAAACACGGCCGCGCGGTCGCGAGCTCGGACTTCCCTTTCCTGGCACAACTGGACCATTGAATGCCATCACTGATGTTCCCGGCATCGCTGTGGGCCACGTCACGCTGATCGAAGGCGAGGGCAAACTCGTGCCCGGCAAGGGACCGGTTCGCACGGGCGTCACGGCGATTCTTCCGCGCCCGCGCGGCAACTGGGATCCCGTTTTCGCGGCAACGTTCAATCAGAACGGCAACGGCGACATGACCGGTATCAACTGGATCAAGGAATCAGGATTTCTCGAGGGACCAATTCTGTTGACAGGCACACACAGCGTTGGCACTGTGCGCGACGCCGCGATTCAATGGCAGTTGAAGAACGGGCGCGAGTTTATTTTTACTTACCCGATCGTCGCCGAGACGTTTGATTTTCTAAATGATGCGAACGGCGAACACGTAAAACCGGTTCACGCTTTCGAGGCACTCGATCGCGCGAAACCTGGTCCAGTCGAAGAAGGCGCAGTCGGCGGTGGCACCGGGATGGGTTGCAATGGATTCAAAGGTGGAATCGGCACCTCCTCGCGAGTGCTAACCGCGGCACAAGGCGGATACACGATCGGAGTGCTGGTCCAATGTAACTACGGCGGCGATCTGCGCATTCTCGGTGTTCCGATTCGTTCCGAGATTACTGATCTGGGTACGTGCACCGTGCTTCCGCCTCCACTCAGCAGACCGTGGTCGGCCGGCATTCCTCCATGTGCCCCGACCGGCGGTGGAGCACAGGATGACGGTCGCGCTTCTGAACACGAAGGTCGTGGCTCGATCATAGTGATCGTTGCGACCAACGCGCCGCTGCTGCCGCATCAACTGGAAAGAATCGCGCGCCGCGTCAGTCTGGGACTTGGACGCTTGGGAAGTTACGCCGGCAATTCATCGGGCGACTTGTTTCTCGCGTTCTCGACCGCCAACGCCGGCGCTGCAAAGTCTGAGGGTACACCGTCGCTGACGATGCTTCCGAATGATCGAATTGATCCATTGTTTCGGGCGACGATCGAAGCGACTGAAGAGGCCGTCGTTAATGCAATGCTGGCGGCGCAAACGATGACGGGCGCAGATGGCATCCGAGTCTTTGGTTTACCCGGCGATCGCGTGGTCCAGGTGCTGCGAAAGTACAACCGCATGAAGTAGACGGTAGATCACTGCTCAGCAACAGGAAAGAGCGTTTTTTTAGGAGCTCCCTCTAACACTCCTTGCGCTAATTTCAACTGCGCCATCATGCGTATCTCACGCCGCTCGAACTGTGATGTTAAAGCGATCGCTCGGTCGAAGTCGCATAGCGCGAAGTAGACGGCGTTTTGGGCCAGCATGGTCAGCAGCGATCCGACGCCTCCTTCGGCCGTCATATTCCATTCGCCGTTGCGGAGATAGCGATTATCAAAGCCATTGAGTTTTGTAGCAGCGGTCACAAGCTCATTCAGCTTGCGAATGATTGGCTCCATCATCGTAAAACAACGATCACTTTTCACCTGGCAGTACCTCACTGCAATTCCGATCTGATACTGCATCTGCCATTTTTCCGGCGGGACTTTGTCCAGCAACTCACTGGCACGGTCCAGTAGTTTCACTGTGGTTTGCGGATTTTTGGGACCAATCTCGGTCGCCATGCGAAACAAGTAGTTGAACGCTTCGCTCTCATCGGGCAGTTCTCTGGCGACTTTTAATAACTCTGCCGATGTGTCTTCATTCACTATCCGCTGCGCGTCAGCGATTTCTTTGATAATAGTTTGTTTGTCTGAAGGTTCCGGCCACGTAAACTCGTTCGCAAATTTCCGTGCTCTTTCAAAATCTCCGGATTCCATAAGTTTCCGAATTACAAAACTTTGACCAAAGTCGCGAAATCCCGGGTACTTTGGAAGCATCGCAAGCAGATCATCGACCGAGCCATTCTGATAGACGTCAGCGTAGTCAGTTAGCTCAGGGTTCCAGTCGTATGGGAACGAGGCCTCGCGCGCAAGATGTTTCAAAGGCGCGACTCGCTTCGGATCAACTTTTTCCATTAGCGGAACGACCAGGCCCAGCCGGTAACAAAAGGGGTAGGTTTCGTTATCCAACTGTTTCTTCCTGCCGCATCCGGCCTGAAGTGCGACATCAGTGAAATGGCGCACCAGATCACGAAAGGCCGGATCGCGTCCCAGGGTTGGTTCAACTAACCTCGCGAGCATGAAATAAAACTGTTCATTCTTCTCCACGTTCCCGATGCTCTGGTTGGGGGCTACTCTTACGAGTTCCACCAAAAATGCTGATGCATGATTGCGCGACTTCCTGTTGAGCTCGTATATCAGACCCAAATGTGACTCTGAAACTCCGTGCTCGAGAGATTCGCGGCCGAGCTTCAGCGCCAGGTCGGGATTCTTTCGCACAAACAACATCGCAAGTCGTAAGTTCAGTTCGTCCACATCGTTATCCCTAAATTTGATGTCATCACGTTTGGTCTCTTCCAGAAACTGCAGTGCCCACTCTGGATCATGCGCACCAATTCGCAGTGCGGTATCTTCCCTTAGCCTTAGAAAAACTCGACCGGTGCGACCTGGATCTGGGTCGTTCTCATAGTTTTCAAACCCGGCTTTGATCTCTTTAATAACTGACGCGAATATCTCCCTCGCTTTAGGTTCGTTATGCGTCCAAAGAAACGCGGCGATGTTTGAACCTATTCGGGCGCGATTCTCTCCCGACTGAAGTGAACCAATCTGCTCAGCAAGTGACTCGAGTAACTTGTAAGCTTTCTGCTTGTCATTGACTTCTTGCGAGAACACTTTCGCGGGTATGAGCGCGACTGCAAGCAGAAGAACGAGGAAGGATCGTTTCATTGAGACTCCAAACTTTGATTGTTGAGTTGAGTGGGTCGAGCGTTTACCTCTGCCAGGAGTAAGCAGCACATTACTCTTACGATTCCTGCGGTCGTTTCGTTCTGAGCCGTTCTATTGACACCCGCTATGCAGCGGGCATATCTTTCCGCGCATTCCCCCATACAAACTGACGAGAGTGCTTCTTCGTTAGTCTCACACTCAACTTCACGAAGGAGGATACCAATGCTCAAACCGGGGTTAACAAAGCTCCTGCGAAGGGGTTTGATTCTTCTCTTTCTTAGCACGTTTCTCGCCGTCGCGAGTTCCTCGTCGCTCCCGCCGCGGACGCAGGCCAGTAACCCAAACTACTATTGCTCCGTCACCATCGTCAGCGAGGTTAACGCTGACCACGACTGCTGGCAGGTCTACTCTCAAGGGAGCGGCTGTAGCAGCATCTCGTTTACCGATGCGCACAACAAGGCCATCACGGATGCCCTGAACAACATGCCGCCCAATTGTAGCTGGCAGCCGTTCCGCATCGACTCCGAGTCGTGCGTGGACGGCTCGGGCTGCACGCCTTGAACAGAAAGTCAGTATTGACCCGGCAGCACAAGGCACAATTGAATCAGATACTGAGTCTGATTTATTTTGTGCCTTTTGCTTCTTTGTGGCCGAGGGTTAATATTAATTGAAAAGGAGTATAGCAATGAAACAAAGATTGGATTATCTGGCAACGACCCCGAATGTAGTGAGAGCGATGCTTGGATTGCACAAACCGCTGTCACAAAGCGGGTTGGAAAAAGGCTTGCTTGATCTGGTGTACTTTCGCGTCTCTCAGATGAACGGTTGTGCATACTGTCTCGACATGCACTCCAAAGATCTACGAGCAGAGGGAGAAACTGAGCAACGACTTTACGTGCTCGAAGCGTGGCGCGAGAGCCCGTTCTATTCGGATCGTGAACGTGCGGCATTGGCATGGGCAGAGGCTGTCACGACACTCAGTAACAAAGATGTTCCCGATGACGTCTATGAACAGGCCCGTGCACAGTTCAACGAAGCAGAGTTGGTGAACCTGACTTTGGCTGTCGTAGCGATTAACGGCTGGAATCGACTCAATGTCGCTTTTCGCACGACGCCGGGCACTTACGAGGTTGGCATGGCTTTCGCTGCGCATTGATAAATAGTTTCTCCCGCAAGACGCAGGGAAACCTGCGCCGTTTGCGGGAGTAATGTTGTTAACTATGGAGAACGCCGATCTACAGTCAGGCATACTCACCTCGCCTGCCGACGAGATGTTAGGTCGCGCCATCTACGAAACGCTCCGGGCGCCATCGAGTGATCGCGTCCGGCTTTTCGAACAATTTGTCCGCGAAATCGAGAGCTACATGGCGGCCCATCCAGCAGAACGCCCCTGGACCTGCACGATCTACACAGGCACCGACGGCTCGCGAATATTTCGGGGTGGTATCGGCCATTCCCTCGTGATCGACCGGAATGGCCGGCTGTGGCGCGCGCGCAGCTACGAAGACTTCCAGACAACCTACACATTCAGCGAAGAGAAATGCGAGATAGACACGCTCACACCACTGTTCGAACAGATGCGCGAGTATCAGCTTCGGTAGGCGATGGTTACGCTGTTACCTCAGTTCTACGACCGCCAAAAAGGAACGTGAGCACCAGCCCCGCGACGAAACCTCCAATGTGGGCCATGTAAGCCACGCCACCAGTTTCAGCCGACTGTGTGATTGACCCGACTCCGCTGATAAACTGTAAGACGATCCACAGTCCAATAACCACCAACGCGGGCATAGGAACCACGCCTCGACCCATTAGCACTTTAACCTGTCCTCTCGGGAACAGAATTAAATAAGCTGCGAGGACTCCGGCTATGGCTCCCGAGGCTCCCAGGTTAGGAATGTTTGACCCCGCATTGACGAGCACTTGTGCGAACGTTGCGGCTATACCGCATAGGAGGTAAAACAACGCGAATTTCGCGTGCCCAAAACGATCCTCCACATTGTCGCCGAAGATCCAGAGGTAGAGCATGTTGCCGCCGAGGTGCAGCCAGCCGCCATGCATAAACATGGAGGTGAAAACGGTGATGAAGTCTGCGCCCGGGTTTGCGGTAAGACGCCTTGGCACGACTGACCATCGTTCTATGAAAGGATCGCCGCCGCTTAATTCTACAAAGAAGAATAGGACGTTAATCGCGATCAGCACGTAAGTGACGATCGGCACTGACCGTCGGGCCGAGTCATCATCGCCAATAGGAAACATAGTGACCTCCCACCGCAGATAGTTTGAAGGTAACTGTTAGCCCGAATCAAAAACCGTGCCTCGTTTCTGGTTGAGAAGATCGTGAATGTGGTCCTGCTGATTGATTTCTAACGATACTGCATTCAATAACCAGCGTTCCCATTTGATACGGAATCGGTTGGTCCACTGAGTCTGATTTTATGTGCCTTTTGTGCTTCTTTGTGGCTGAGCGTAAAGATTCGCAATCCACAGATTACACAGATAATGATCTGTGTAATCTGTGGACGGACCTGTTAACTATGGAGTTGGACTAACAAGGAACACGTCCCAGGCCCAGCGTCCGAGTTGCGCGCCTTTACTATCCGTGACTTTAGCCCGGTAACGGAATTCGTTGCCAAACTTGTCAACCCGTTTCGACATCTTGTAATCGAGATGCAGGGTCAACACGCCGAGGCTCTGCAAAGTATGCAGCTCCGAGGCTTCAGAGATTCCGTTCTGGTTCGAGTCGCGCCACAATCGCAGCGATGAAAAGATGGCATCTTGATCACTGATCTTGCCGTCACCATTTCCACCGTTTGCGGGTTTATCGAATTCAGCCAGCGCGTCGAATCCGTTTGGACTGTCTGACGCTGGTTGTTGAGTGAGATTTCCAAAGAGCTCGGTCCCGTTATCGATCGATCCGTTTCCGTTGCGGTCCAGCGCAAGCCACGCGTCGTCCGAAGTCATCGAAGTCCACGCGACTGGCTTGGCCACTCCATCAGCATTGAGATCGAAACGGACGCCCTGTGTCCCACTCGTCAGATCGAATCCATTTCCTGCTACGTCGATCACGATCGGAGACGCATAGGAACAAGTTCCCTCGAAGCAGATGCAGTCACAATCGCAGTCTCCATCGGACCAGCAGCTTACATCGCTTTCGTGAATGTTTACACTACCACCGCTTCCGTTCCCGCCGGCTTGTCCGGAATTTCCGCCGCTGCCATCATTGCCTGAACTTCCGGACCCGCCACTTGAGCCCTGGTTCCCAAAGGCGAAACAGTCAAAGCCATGGTTGCCGCTACCGCCGTCACCTGGCGAACCAGAAGATCCACCAGCTCCCGGAAAACCGCCTTGACCACCACTGCCGCCGGCACCGCCATTTTCAGAGTGATTGATGCTTCCGCTGAAATTGCGTGGAGTCTCAATATCAATAGAGCCTCCGTTGCCGCCTGCGCCACCGTTACCGCCGGCGCCGCCATTACCACCGTTGCCTCCTCCGCCACCAACACCACCCGCGCCTCCAGTGGCGAGCACGCCATTAAGGGTGCAGGGTGAGCAACTAGCACCATTTCCACCTCTGCCGCCCGAACCCCCGTTTCCGCCATTGCCTCCATTTCCTCCCTGGCCTCCATTTCCTCCGCGGCCACCATTGACACTCACGGTATACGACTGGCCCTGCTGAGCCTGAAACGAGATGTTCCCGCCGTTTTGTCCGGCACCGCCAGGTTCGCCGTTGGTGCCGTTTCCTCCAGCGCTACCGCCTCCGCCTGGACTGCCAGAGTGGCCATTTATGTCATTCGGACATGAGCCATTTGAGCCGCTACCTCCATTACTACCGTATTGTCCGAAATCTCCGTTTGATCCATCCTGACCATCAGAGCCACTGGCGCCATCTGCATTTTGCATGAAGGCAGGCAGTGCGTGATGCAGGTCTTTTGATTTGCCGGTGTTCTTAGCAAACTGCTGCGTACGTCGTTGCTGTATCCATTCGTCGCGGCCCACGCCACTGGTGTCAATCGTGATGTGTCCCTGTGTGGGCTTCAGCGACGCGAGTGTCGATGGCGGCAGGAACCCGACTTTGACCATACGTCCGCCGTCTTTTCGGAACGATGAGTTGTCGACCAGTTGAGTTTCCTCAATAGTAAAAATGTGAATGTCATGGGGGCCTTTGATCACGACGTTGCGACCCAGGAAAACCAGCCGTCGGGCGAGGATCACGGTGTCGCCCGTGAGTTGAATGTTCTCTGGTAGGTAAAGAGTGTGAGCGATTTGAACGCCCTTCAGCTTGTTGTCGCCTTGCTGGACCACTTGCAGCTCCGGCATTTGCTCGAGCGTTGTTCTCAACTTTTGCTGCCAACCGCGCTTGAGCAGGTCATCCGGATCGAAGGGTACGTTCTTCTGCAGGAGCAGGGCCCGACCTGATTTGAATCTGGCCTTTTTTTGGGCCAGCTCCTGGTCTTGTAAGTTAGGTTTGGTGGCTTGTGGTTTGAGTTCGGGCCTGGCGCCCTCTGATTTCCATAAGCCGAGTATAGAGAGAATGATCACTACGATGAGTGATGCGTAGAGTCGTTTCATGATGTATCTCCTCTTTGGGCGGGTAAAACTTTTGGGGAGGTTTCGCGGTTAAGTCACTTCCGCCAATGCGAGTGGGTTGGCTTGTGTGAGTAAGAGCTGGAAGGGGCTGCCCCCTTTATTAACGGGGGAAGAACGAACCGCGAGGGAAATACCTGGGATGGTCGTTAATGCCGCTGTTTATATGCCCGTAATTTTCGGTTGTCAACGGAAATGCGGCCTTATTAAATGTCCAAAAAATCGCATGTGATGTTCTCTGATTATTGACCACTTCAAGACGTACAGGCTTTTGAATTTATACGAAGGAGATCATCATGAAACGTCTTGTCACATTCAGCAGTTTGATTTTGATTTTTGCTCTAATGGTTGGAATCATTCCGGTAAGCGCCACCGAGCGTCCGTTTGCCTCGAGTGGAAATGGCGTCGCAACCTTCATCACAGATAACGCCGGCAATGTCGTCGGTGCGAACCTCTCGTTAACGGGTCACGGGACACATCTTGGATCGTTCAGCGGTACCGGTACGATTCAATTCATTCCTGACGCCAACGACCCCAGCATCGTGATTGTGCCCGGCGCAATTACGTATGTAGCTTCCAACGGCGATCGTCTCCCCACAGTTATCGAAAATGGCCGGATGGACCTGCGAACCGGAATCGCGACCGGAGACATGGTCTTCCAAAGCGGCACCGGGCGTTTCGAAGGAGTCAGTGGGAAAGCCGCAATCGTAGTCGAGCAGAACTTCGTTACGGGCGCTTACACGTTCACCATGGTGGGAAACATCAATTACTAATTCAGCCTGACCAACACACTGTCTTTCAAGTAGGGCTGGTGGCAACACCAGCCCTTTTACTCAAAAAGAAGTCAACTCCAAGCCCCTCCCTCTGATATATTTCGTCAGGTTTTTCATAACTGTTGGATTCAGATAAGCGCCGGCGGAAACTAAACTTCAACTAGATTCGGGAGATCTATGAGCCAACCCTTTTCCGGACAATATCGCTGTCCTTACTGCGGCACTAATTCGGCGCCTTACACTGTTGACAAGATCAGCAGTGGAGGGTGGGTGGTGTTCGCACTGATGCTGCTATTCTGTTTCCCGTTATTTTGGATCGGATTGCTGATGAAGGATCACCATCAGATTTGCTCCCAGTGTCATGTACGCTTGAACTGATGGCTGAGGGCTTATCGCGAGGCGAGCGGTGTCGTTAGTGGTACGATCCAGCGCACTGGGAGCAAACTTACTTCTTCTTTCACCAGGTCTACATTCGGATCAATCAGTAGCTGCGGTTCGCGGCCGTTAAGAGAAACCATCACGCGCGCCCGCACTTCAACGTTATCGTAACCTTCACGCCTCTTCTGTTCCGCAAGAAAATGCGCGAAGTGCAGGATCAAATCCGGCTTCGTACTCATCTTCATCACCTGATGCGATTTTAAATGCTCTTCCGGTTTGACGGTCCAGGTTTGTCCGCTTTCGGGATGTGTAACCGTAAAGACTGCCTCGCCAGTCTTGGTTCGCAACTTCATATGCCACGCAAAATTGTGTCCTTCCTCGGTCCAACTCACATTGCCCGGATAGAGGTAATGGCGCAGCGGTAAAATAATTTGGACCGCAAGGTAGGCTGCCATCAAACCAACAACTACTTTTTGCGTGGTTGATAACGACGGGTAACTTTCCGCACGTGCCGGCGCCGGAGCGCTGTCGAGAAACTCTTCACCCGGCGACATAAACGCTCGCGCGAAGCGTCGCAGCAAGTCGGGTGGAAAGTAAATCAACAGCGCGCCCAGCATTAACCACGGGAAGATGCCGATCTCGAATATCACGGCGTTGATCAGATTGAATAAGACTGCGCCTGCGAATGCGAAAGGGCGCGTGCGTCGCCACAAGAGCAGCGGCACGACCAGTAAGTCGAGCAGCAACCCGCCGATCACGAAACTGTAAACTACCCAACCGGACGCGAAGATATGTCCAAACGCCGGGATTTTGACCAAAGGACTCAACCAGATGCGCATTGGCTCGCCGCCATGAACCCAATCGCTGTTGAGTTTTGCAATGCCGCCGAAAAAGTACGGAATGCCGACTTGCACTCGCAGCAGCCACAAAGTCCACGCCGGAACTACGTCTGAGCGAATCTTCCGGCGCAGCAACGCATCAACAGAAAACGCACGTTCTGCCGGAAGGAAACACATCAGAAAACTGATCAGGCAGACGAGGTAAAAGTGATTCAGGTAACGCGTTTGGTCCAGCAGAAACGAGTATGTGAAAGCAAGAAAGAGGACCGGTGCGGCAAAGCGGTAAAGAAAGCCCACCATCACACAAGCAGCCGCCAGACCAAGCACCAAAAAGTGAACGTACATGCCTGACCCGGGCCAGGGCTTCACCCAACTGAAACCGTAGTAACTAAAGTTGACTGTAGTTTCAATGAAGTAACGCCGGATCCAGCCGTGCGTGAAGTAGCGGTAAGTTTCCCACAGCATGATGCCGCCGAAGATGATGCGGAAGAAAACCAGGAATGAGATATCGACTGGTTCGAACAGAGCTCCGCCAAGCCGTCGCCAGAGATTCGCTTTCGCGCCGGGCTGCACTTCCTGTGTCGGAACTGTTTGCATTCTTCGAGGCCAGCTTAACGCCGCTTCAGTCGCGCACGCTCAGTGGCAAGGCGCGAGAGCTTCTTCCACTTCTTTCTTTCCACAATCTCCGACAGTTTATCTTTTCTCCGAGCCTGGTAATTCAATTCTTTCTGTAACTTCTCGTAGCTCTGATACCGTCCGGCGTCGATCGTGCCCGCTGTTAAAGCCTCACGGATCGCACAGCGAGGCTCATCCTGGTGCTGGCAGTCACTGAAGAAGCAGCGGCCGGCAAGCGACTCGATATCATCAAAGACCAACTGCACGCTTGCGTCACCATCCCACAACTGCAATTCACGCATGCCGGGCGTGTCGAGCACGAGTCCGCCTGTCGGCAATAAAACCAATTCGCGATGAGTTGTCGTATGTCTGCCACGGTCATCGTCCTCGCGCACTGTTTGAACTTTCAATAGATCGACGCCGGCCAGATGATTTACCAGAGTTGACTTGCCGACGCCCGATGAACCCAGCAGCGCAATCGTCTGCCCTCGCCTGAAGTATTGCCTGATATCCTGAAGCCCGATTCCTGTGACTACACTGATCGCGTGGATTGGCACACCACGCGCAACGGACTGCACTTCATTGATCGAGTCAGCCACCCGGTCGCATAGATCCGACTTGCTTAAGATTATGATCGGATGGGCGCCGCTTTCCCACGCAATAATAAGATACCTTTCGATCCGGCGCAGGCTAAAATCCTGGTTCAGCGATGTAAGCAGGAATACCGTGTCGACGTTCGCGCCGACAATCTGTTCCTCAGTGCGTGAACCTGCAATCTTGCGCGCAAAACTGGTCCTACGTGGCAGGACTGCATGAATCATTACCCTGCCACCGTCGGGCTGAGCGCGAATCACGACCCAGTCTCCCACGGCAGGCAAGTCTCTGCGACTCGTCGCCTCGTGCCGCAGCTTGCCGGAAATTTCAGCGAGCACCTCTCCTGATTGCGTGTAGACGCGGAAGAGATTTCTGTGTTCGAGCGTGACGCGGCCACACGTGTAGCCTCTTTCTGCATATGATTGAAAACTAACCTCAAAGAACTCACTCCAACCGAAGGCGGTCAGATCATTAACGTTCATGATGATTTCTCCAACGAAGATGCGGCGGCGAGATCTATCAGACCCCAACCAGCGAAGTTATGGTGTGGTGTTGAAATTGAGCGTTGGAGATTAGCGGGCAATCATAGGCACGGGCGGGATTGTAGCATTGGTAGAGAGTTGTTGGACAGGATTTACAAGAGTTCACAAGATTTACATGATCCTGTTCATCTTGTTAATCATGAGATCCTGTCCAACGACTTAAATTCACTTCTGCAGTTCCGCGAGGAAATAATCCAGATCAAAGAACTCTCTTTCCAATTCGATCTTCCCTTGCTGGTTCAGCCTGAAGAAGCCGACGCCTTCCAGGAAGAAGACATGTCCACTCTTGGTCGTGAAACGTATGCGCCATTGGACGGCGGCTTCCTGACCGCGCACCTTGATGTCGAGGGAGTAGAGTTTCATTTGATTGAAGAGCGTCGGGAACCCCTCCAAATAAGTGGTGATGGCTTGTGTTCCCTGCATCGCCGGAGTTCCGACCGGGTCTTCGAGCACTGCGTCAGCGGCGAAGTTGTTCATGACTCGCGGGACGTCAAACGCCACTAATCCGGCGAATGCGTCCTCGATCACCGCCTCGACTTGCTGCGGAGTCTGATTCGGAGTTGGCGCCGCGTTAACGCGCGTGACGTTCGTAACAACCATAACAACGAGCGCCATCGCCAGCGCTGTCGTCTTTACAAACAATTTTTGATTTCTCATTCTCTTTCCTTTCGATATGAGGTCATCTGAGATGATCCGTAAAAATTACTGCCGTACGAAGAAGTTGCTGAACTCTTCGCCGTATTACTGCGGCGCAAAAATTTTTCGTAAGTGGACGTTTTCAAAATCGGTGAAAGAAGGTACGGTGTGAACCGGAGGATCTCGCTTATGCGCTTTAATCTGATCTGTATTCTGTTACTCTTCGCCGCACTAGGTTCAGCATGCGCCAAAACAGCAACCACGGCTTCAGCAACAAGAGAATCTTCTTCTGCAGTAACGGTGCCGCAAAACGATCAGGAGCTCGAACGGCGTCTAAAGGCGATCTGCGATGGAGCACAAGGAACAGTCGGTCTCTCCGTTGTTCATGTCGAAACCGGAAAGACGATCTCCATCAATGGCAACTCGCAATTGCCGCTCTATAGCGTTTTCAAACTCCCTTTGGCGATTACTGTCCTGAAGGACGTCGAAGAGAAGCGTCTGCGGCTGGACCAGAAGATTCACGGGACGCCCGCGGATACTGTGACCGGCACGACCGCGAATGCCGCGCTCTGGAAAAAGCCCGTCGACTACAGCATCGAACAGCTCATCGAATTCGCAATCGCACGTAGCGACAACACCTCGAGCGACAAACTGGTCCAACTTGTCGGTGGTCCACTCAAAGTCACGGAGCGAATGCGTTCGCTCGGTTTTCAAAATCTCGACATTCATATATCGAGCGGTGAATTCTTTAAGACCCGCAAAAATCCAAACACCGGATCGGCGGACGATCTTGCGAAACTCCTCGTGCAACTGCATCAGGGAAAGGTCCTCGAGCCGGCTCACCTGAACCTGCTGATCGGATTCATGGTAAAAGGAACTATAGGTATGCATCGACTGCGAGGCGATTTGCCGCCCGGCACAGTCGTCGCCGACAAGACTGGCTCGGGTGAGCCAGATGAAGTTACAAAAGTCGCGAAAGTGACCAACGACGTCGGCATCATCACGCTTCCTTCCGGTCGCGGTCATCTCGCCATCGCGGTTCTGGTGAATCAATCAAAATTGCCCGACGCCGCGCAAGAGAAGTTGATTGCCGACGTAGCGCGAGCAGCGTATGACGCGTATTCAAAAATGAGTGGAGCGATAATCTAATGAAGCCTGAATTTCCCGCAGCAGTACCTGAGATACCGGTGACCGATATGAACGCGGCGCTGGACTATTATTCGAACAAACTCGGCTTCACCATCGATTGGGGTGGCGCCGACGGCGGCATCGCCGGAGTCTCAAAAGGCGAATGCAGGATGTTCCTTACTGATCGTGACTTCCGCGCGTCTCATGGAAACACTCCGCCAGTGCTGATCTGGCTCAATCTCAGTAGCAAGCAAGAGGTAGACGAGCTATACGAGAGCTGGAACGCCAGCGAAGCCAAAATCATCTCAGCTCCTGAGTCAAAACCGTGGAAGCTGCACGAGTTCACCGCATCCGATCTCGACGGCAACCTCTTCCGCGTTTTCTATGACTTCTCCAGAGACACCTAAGCGACTTTTTATTGCCGCGGTGTCACTGCGAGTGATAGTCTCTTAGCCGTCCCAGAACTTCCGATCCTCGATTGTCAATCCTACCGGCTCCCAAGGAGATATTAATGACCACCCTTCGTCCCTTTACCGCAGCGCTTATCTCGGTTGTGTTATCGCTACTCCCTGCGACAACTGCAACTTCTTCATGGTTCACGTCGAATGACAATGCGTCGGGCGACTTTTTCGGTGTGCGCATGTCGATGAGTGGCGACACCGTTGTCATAGGATCCCCTCACGATTCACGCGACGCATCATGGTCCGGTTCGGCTTACGTGTTTGTAAAAGATGGGTCCGGCTGGGTCCAACAACAAAAACTACTTCCGACAACGCCTGCACACGATCAGGTCTTTGGTCTGTCTGTTTCAATCGACGGCGATACGATCGTCGTGGGTTCTCCCGGAGAAGGGGATGCAATAATGCCTTTCGTGGGAGCAGCCTATGTTTTTGTAAGGAACGGATCCAACTGGGTGCTACAGCAGAAACTGCTACTTCCCGAGCCGAGATCTGGTCAGGGGTTTGGCGGTGCAGTCGCAATCAATGGCAATTCAATCGTGGTGACAGCGAGTGGAGATAGCGATGGTAACTTTCGGCCGGGAACTGCTTCCGTGTTCACGCGAGATCAGAATGGAGTTTGGTCGTTGCAGCAGAAGGTCAGGGCAAGTGATCTGATTCAGGATCAAATGTATGGCGGCTCAGTTGCTATCAGCGGCGACACTGTTTTGGTAGGTAGCGAATACATGTCGCCGATTCATGGCGCGGGAATCGGCGCTGTTTATGTATATGAGAGAGTTGGAAACGTTTGGACCGAAAGAAACAAACTCACCTCGTCTACCTGGAGAGGGGGCTACGAATTTGGCCGCTACCTGGCGATCGATGGAAACATAGCCGTGATTGGCGCATATCACGAAGAGCACGGTGCAAACACGCGCGGCTCGGTGTACGTCTTCGTCCGCGACAAGGGTGAATGGGCACAGCAACAGAAACTGTTCGTCAAAGAAGACCTGGCAGAGTCGGATTTTTTCGGGGTTTCAGTTGCGATTCACGGGACGACGATCATCGCCGGAAACAGTGGGGCCGACGAACAACGCGGCGCTGCTTACATATTCACCGCCGACGACAAGTTGAATTGGTCGCAACAGACCAAGCTTGTCGCGGGTGATGGATTGATTGAAGATCATTTCGGAACCGCCGTGGCTAGCAATGGCTCCGAAGTATTGGTCGGCGCGACCGGGAAAAACGTCACCGGGCCATCGTCCGGTGCAGTTTATTACAGTGGCATCACCGCACCATAAACATAGATCTGGAGAACATTATGTCGGAAGAAAACAAACAATTACTCCGTCGCTGGTTTGAGGAGGTTTGGAATAACGGGCGCGTTGAGGCGATCGATGAGATGTTCGACGAAAACGGAATCGCGCATGGGTTGTCGGATGATCCTGCAAACCCGATTAGAGGTCCGCGAGACTTCAGACCGTTTCATACATTGTTCCGCGAGGCGTTTCCGAACATGATGATCGTTGTCGAGGATCTCATTGCCGAAGGTGACAAAGTCGTAGGGCGTTGCTCCGTGCGTGCCAAGCACGAAGGAGACTTCATGGGAAGGGCTGCGACCGACGCGCCAGTTGAGTTTACGGGCATCGCGATCGTTCGCATCTATAATGGAAAGATTGTCGAGGCCTGGAATAACTTCGACTTCATGACCCTGCACAAACAGGTCGGGCTGCTCTAAGTTCTGCGCTCAAACAATAGGTGGGCCAGCGCCAGACACGCGGCGGCAAGTGCGATCGAGTAGAGTCTGTGGGCGAGCATCGTCGCGCTCGTGAGATCCTGATACGTCCAGAGCTGATACAGCAGCGGGTTGTAACTCCAGTGCTTATAACCGATGTTGTATAGATAAATGAGGCCGGCGCCTGTGCCGACGGCCACCACGTACACCAGATATTTATTTCGCAGTAACACATTCAACGCAACCACGAATGAAGTCAAAAAAACTACGCCGGGCACAACTACCACGCTGTTAATGATCAAATACGCTGACAAATCGACGGGCGTATACCCTCGAACCACTTGAGTCACGATTGTAGTTAGACCACCTGCCAGCACCAGCAAAAGCGACAACAACGTCATAGCCAGCCACTTCGAGAGCAGCAGGACGCTGTTCGGCGCGGGCGTGGACCATACGACTGGTTCAATTCTCAATTCTCGATCGCGATTCATTGCTTCACCCGTGTAGAAAACGATCGCACACGCTAAAAACAGTAGCAGCATGTTTGCGGTGTTCGTAGCAGACGTGACGGAGTAGGAGATCTCAGTCGCAATTCGTGAAAAAGGAACTGATAAAAAAGAAAGCAACATCGCCAACGGCACCATAACGATGAGACCTCGTTCGGCTCGTAGCAGTCGAAACTCGACGCCGATCGCCGCGATTATTTGGAAGAGAGTCGCCGCTGGTCCTTTGGTTGTAGTGACCTTAGGGAGTGTTATTCGTTCGCGTGCCGGCGCTGCTTCGATTGGTAGTCCATACGAAGGAGCACTGTAAGCAATTCTGTCAGGCGCGTCTAAAAGCGTCAGCTTTGTGAAATGCTCTGATTTCTCTATCGGATCGATTCGAAACCGGGAGTACGCAAGCAATAAGAGCAGACTACTGAGAATAATATTCGACACGCGGTTCGCATACTGGTCCAGACTGTAGCTGACGACGAATCTATTGAGGGCATCTGCGCTCTGCCCCAAGGGGTTTGTCGTAATCACGGGACCAGCTTTGCCGGCGCCCATCGGGTCGAAAAGTACCCTGAATATGTGAGGCAGGTTTTTAAATAACAGCAGTTGAATCGCAATGTAAACCGGATAGAAACATGCCGCCAGCCCGTAAACAACTTTTGCATTGCGAGTAAGTGTTCCGGCAGCGAAGTAAATGGCTGCCAGAGTCAGATGAGAAATGACGATTATGATAAAGAAGTGTCTGAAGTAAGGAACCACTTTTACTGGCTGGACAACCATTCCGGAAAATGGAACCCATTGAAGCAGAAACAACGTGATCGCAAAGACTGATTGACAACAAACCAGCACAAAAAAGGCGCCGAGAAATTTTCCGAGTAGATACGAAGCGCGGCTAACCGGCTTCGAAAAGATCAGTGGCTCTACACCGAGACGCAAATCCCTGACAACGATGTCGCCCACCATGATCGCGGTGAATATCGGAAGGCCCAGAACAAACGAAAAGCCTCCCATGTTTCTTTGAATGTAGAAATCGCTGTTGGTGGCCCAACCCCTTTCCACGGCCGGGCCCCAGCCCCACCACAACACCGCATTCGCAGCGAAGAGCACCATCAGCACGTAGGGAGTAACGCGCTTTGCGTTTAGCAATACTTCGTTAGTGAAGACCGCTGCGAAAGGAGTCTGGAAGGGATTTTTCATTGGTCCTGTCGATTCACTAAATCGAAATAGTAGTCTTCCAGAACCACCGTCGCCTCAGTGAACTCTTCGCTCGGGCGCTGACCTTTCGAGATCACTCGCACGCGCGCCTGACCATCGAACGTCCGCGAAGAAATCACGTTGAACTGAGACTTGAAAGCTGCGAGCTGCTCGTGAGAGACAGTCCCTTCCCAAACTGAGCCTCTTAGTTGATCGACCGCCTGCCGTGGTGTGTCCGCGGAAATGATTTTCCCTTTGCGAATAATCGCCATGTGGCTGCAAAGGCCCGCAACGTCAGACACAATGTGCGTCGACAGAATCACTACCGTGTTTTCACTTGCACTTTCCGAAATCAGATTATGAAAACGCACCCGTTCTTCCGGATCGAGCCCGGCCGTCGGCTCATCGACGATGATTAGCTGCGGGTCGCCGATGAGCGCCTGCGCAATGCCTAAACGCTGTCGCATTCCGCCTGAAAATCCGCCCAGCCGCTGCTTTCGTTCGGCTGAGAGATTGACTCTCTCAAGCAGTACATCGATCAAAGCGTGACGCTCTTTCTTGTTTGTGACGCCCTTGAGCTTCGCCAGGTAATCGAGCATCTGCCAGGCTGTGAGGGTTGGATAAAGGCCAAAATCCTGCGGCAGGTAACCCAGCATGCGGCGTGTGTGGTCCTTGCGGGTGATTAAGTCAGCACCGTTCATCTCGACTGTGCCCGAGTCAGGCTCTAACAGCGTCGCTACTATCTTCATCAACGTTGTCTTACCTGATCCGTTTGGTCCAAGTAAGCCAAAGACACCGCGAGATAGATTGAGGCTGACTCCTCGCAGCGCTTGCACACCGCTCGGGTAAGTCTTCGTTAAGTCTCTGATTACGAGCATTCAGGCTTCTCTGAGTTTCGTGGGGTTAATCCGCGCACGTAAAGCAACAAGCGACCGGCAATGGCGATCATTATTAACACGCTTCCAATGCGTCCGACCTTGTAATCCGAGCTGAGCAGGTATATTGCGAGACCGGCAAGCGCGATGAGAATTGCAGATGTTTTGAGGACACGTCGAAGAGGACTATTCCGTTGTCTAATGGTCACGCACTTTCGCTTCACTGTTTCGAGATTCCCGAAGCGTCTCGAGGCGGCAGTCTTTGCGGCGGCGGTGGACATGCCCTGTTGCGCGTATTTACGCTCGAGCAGCTCGATGTGAAATTGCAATTCCTCTTCGACATCGAGCGAGGTTTTCGTGTGGCGTTTGAACAGGTTCATCATTATGTAGTCTGGAGGATCCGGGTAACAGCTTTGGAGATGCGGTTCCAGTTGGCGCGTTGTGCTTCGAGCTGTTTTTGGCCCTTTTTCGTGAGTTTATAGAACTTCGCTCGTCGATTGTTTTCTGAAAGTCCCCACTCCGACTTGATCCAGCCGCGTTCCTCCATGCGGTAAAGCGCGGGATAGAGCGAGCCATCCTCGACCTTGAGTAAATCCTCGGCAGCTTCATGTATGCGTTGGACGACCCCATAGCCGTGCATCGATCCACGCGCCAGAGTATTCAAGATCAACAACTCCAGCGTCCCCTGCATCAAGTCCGTGCGCTCATTTGACATGTAGTCTCTCCCCTAGATTGTCATGGGCAGAAACTAACGGAAGTTCCCTAGACTGTCAAGGGAAAGTTTTCAGTTGGGCCGGGTCAGTACCACCTCGCGGTAGCGGGTGGGTTCAAACCAGATCATGCTGATCTGTTGAGGCAGAACCTTTTGACACTGCCTACGAGTTCTGACAGCATTTCTGACAGGATGACCTCACACTTAGAAAGGGTTCCTCAGCCTCATCATGTGGAATGATACGGATACTCCTCTCGCTTATTTGATCTCTTTTCGCAGCTACGGCACATGGTTACATGGCGATAAACGCGGCGCCATTGATCGCTTTCACAATCGCTACGGTGAGCCTTACCTGCCACCCAACAAAACGTGGCAAGAACACAATAGTAAACAGCTTAAGACGCATCCACTCATCCTCGGTGCAAGAGAGCGAGGCTCAGTTGAGAAGGCAATTCGCGAGACTTGTAACATTCGGAAATGGGATCTGCATGCTTGCAATGTGAGAACCAATCACGTACATGCGGTCGTGGCTGCGAACCGCGGACCATCACTGGTCCTGAACGCATTGAAAGCAAATGCGACTCGACAGTTAAGACAGGACAAACTGTGGTTGTATCCGTTTAGTCCATGGGCTGACAAGGGCAGCAAGAAACTATTGTGGACTGAATGCAGTGTGGCTAACGCAATCGATTATGTGCTTAACGGTCAGGGCCAAGATCTTCCAAAAATCTGAGGCCGGACGAACCCACCCGCTACCGCGAGGTGGTACTGACCCGGCCCAAGTCGAGCGCCAATCCTCACGATCTGAACGTGGGTTGGAGTAAGTATATAAGGTGACGGAGGAGGTGATCAGTCTGATCTGCCAGCCTCGATAGTCAGTACCCAAACCTGGGTCAACTTGGGTCGGGTTAGTATTTGGGTGGCTCGGAGGTGTTCAATTTGAGAGAAGGTCTGCTTGCCTCGACAATACCAAACTTGGGTCGGGTCAGTACCACCTCGCGGTAGCGGGTGGGTCAACCTTCCAGACTCAAAAGCAATTGGTATTGTCGATTCTTCTTCAACTCGAACTTCTCATTAATTACTTTTACAGACGTAGCTGTCGCGGGTGTGAATCACAACGTCGGGTCGGTTGATGCGCACTTTTATTCGCCGTCGCTCGCCCGGGACTGGCAGACGCTTCGGGTAGTAACCGAGGCTGTACTGATCAGACAACTCTTTAACAACCGTCGCGAACGCCACGGAAACATCACCCATCGCTTCAGCTCGTTGATAACGTCCGCCGGTTTTTTCCGCCAGGTTTTGCAGGTAAGTAGTCGCCCGCTCATACTCCTGTTGTGTTCTTTCAACTCGTCTCGGCTGCGCGGCGGTCTGGTATTGAATCGTGTAGAAGAGCGCGTCGTACTCTTCAGCATCATGAAGACTATCCGCGGCTGTCGTCATGAAACTGCCGAGATCAACGCCGTCGGTAAGCAACACGACAGCCTTGCGACCAGGCAGTCGAGGGAGATACTCGCTGGCAGCGAAGTCCACGGCATCGTACACGCGCGTGCCACCATGCGGCTCAATCTGAATCCATTGGCTTTGTAAGTCGCGGATCTTCGTCAACTTCAGTTCTTCTTTGACCATTGCGTCAAAGGTTACGACTACCAACTGGTCATCGGGCCGCAGCTTGTCAACGAGGACTCGCGCGGCTTTAACGATCTCCGCGAGCTGGCCCTGAACAGACACGCTCGAGTCAATGAGGAGAATGACAGTAAACGGACGATCAATTGTCTCGAAGTACGCGATCTCCTGTTTGACGTCGTCTTCGTAAACGCTGAAGTCTTCCTGACGAATGGCGGGCGCGGGTTTACCATCTCGACTAACCACATTCGCGTGGATCGTAACGAGCGAGGTCTCAGTTCGTATAACATCGCTATCTGCGGCCTCACCGGCGTTGCTCGTACTAACCTTGACTGGACCATCCTTACCTTTGAGACTCGGATGCAAACGTGCAACTTCGGCCGCCGGCAAAGCGGGATTCGCCTTGCGGTACGACTTAACAAACTCCTTCACAAAATCATCTGCGCCTTCACTTCCCTTTCCGGAGCACTCTTTCACGAGCCGCAGCCGGCCCTGCCCGAAGTTGCGGAGAATCCGGCCTTGAACATTCGAGTCCCTAAAATTTCCTTCAGCGTCGAATAGCAACCAGATATCAGCGTCCCTGCCCCACACAACCGCAAGCCCGGGTATCTCCTTGCGTATCGTCTCAACGATCTTCTGCAGAAAGAGCGAACTGTAATGATCAGGCGCACCAACGTGGACCGTTGTCGCGCCCTTGAGATCTTCAATACTTCCTTTTTCAAACGCAGCGGGGGCTTGTTTGTTATCGGGTGGCTTGGATGGGTTTACCTTTGAATACAGCTTGATGAACTCTTCGGCGAAGTCTCTTGCGAGCCTATTGCCGTCACTGGCTTTACCTGTCGCCGAAAATTTCTTGACGAGTTTCGCTGGATTTGTTCCTGCAAGGCGAATGATCTTTCCCTCTGATCTCAGAATCTGGATGATCGTCTCAGAGGGACGAGAGTTTATATTTGGACCAGGATTGCTATCCCTTTCCGTATCGCGCTCCGCTGAGTACTGCAACCATACCTCTGCCTCCTCGCGCGACGAAACAAAAGTGATCTGAGGAAGCTTTTTGTGGATTGCCTCGATAATTACGACGCCTGCGCTTGAGGTGCTGATGTAAACCCTGGAGATCCCGGTGAGATCTTCGACCCGTCCCTTCTCGAAACTCTGTGCTGAGGCAAACGTGAAGGCGGCAACGATAACAAAAAGTGCTCTCAAAGTGTGACGATGGTATCTCATGGCGACTTACTGAACCGCCGTCGCAATTCTACATCCATCGCGGCGCAGTTGCTTCGTTGCTTTAACAATGTCAGGCCACCAGTGTAGCAACTCGCCAAACTGATAAATCAACTGCTGAGCCAGCTTCAAGGGCGCTTCCGAATCTTTCAAGTCGAATGGAACTATTGACTCTTTCGCCAGTAACGCACCCCTCAAATTGTTAGCGTAACTCTCCAGATCGTTGGCCCAGAAATCAGGCGAATACTCATACTGTTGCAGTAGCTCTTCAGCCCGATTGAGAGTTCCACTCGACTGGTCCCAGAACTGAATCTGAATAAACTCTTCGAAATCACCCTGAGGTACCGCACCGAAATTCATTAAATGCCGGCCCATGGCGCGCAAACGTTCTTCGGCAGGCATGAAACCGAAGCTTGTTTCAAAAGTCTTGATGCAGTAGCGAAGAATGTCTGACATACCGCAGTGTGCCGTACCGGTAGCGGGCGTATATCGTCTTGCTTCTGACGGAGCGTGTAGCAGAGCCCACGGCAGATGGCAAAAATAGGCGTTGTCAAAAGCCTTGACCAGGGTGATACCAAAAACGCTGTCCTGATTTCGCAACACCGGGAAAAACGGCGGCAGGAGATCGCGATTATCGAGTCCGAGAGCGGTGGTCATGAACGAAGGAACGCGACCGACATTGATTTGCTGCACGGCTCGCAACATCTCGCGCGAAGAAAAAGCGATCTGGTATTTCTCGTCGGAGTCGCAGAGACGCTCGTGCGTATCGCCTGAGAGAAGAAACCAGCGCGGGGAGCCGATCCCGGAATCGCCGATAATTCCCGGCAAGGTCGCGAGGATTTTTCCGGTCCCGCTAGCGATGTCTTTGAAGTACTTCGTATTTAGGCTCTCGTAATCGATTGTGTCGTCTTCAATAATCGAATTCAGACGAGTCAATTCTTTTCCGAGCCACTGCTCGTGAAGTGAGAGCACATCCTCGTCGACAGCACGAACTGACTGAACCGCCTTCTCTCGATCAGCGAAGAACCAACCTTGCACCGGTTCTTCAGTGAAAAATGTTAGACCATCGGTTCGTCGCGGCGCCTCGTACAATTCCGCCGTAGTATCGTCATCGGCACTGAAGAAAAGCTCACCGGCTGTTTGCAAAAGAAGACCGTTCCGGTTCGCTCCGGTATTAACGTTAAAACCCTCCGGCCCGAGAAGCGCGAAATCGATCACCTGCTGCGGAATCTTGAAATCGTTGGCGAGTCGTTTGGCAAAACCGACTTTTTCATCGTGACCTGAATAGGACAATGAAACCTGATGTTGCAAAGCTAAGCCGCGCAGCAGGTCGCGTGTTTGTGTTCTGTCGGCTGGTGAAGAGCTGCCGTCTATAACAGCGAAGTCGCATTCTCTGCCATGACGTTTGACGTCCTCGATGTAGCTTGTAATTCCACGCTGAAGACTCTCACTCCGGTTGTTAGTCAGGAAACCAACGGTAGTGATTTTCTGCGGCTCGCTTTCGAGATCTAAACTCGGGTGCAGATCCCGGGCGGCGTTGAGCGGAATCAATAACCCGGCTTCGCTCATCTTCAACAACGAATCATAGATGAAATCGATCTGCTGTTGGCCCATACCGAGACTGCGAGTGCATGCTTCCGCGTGCTCTTCAATGGTCTTGAACGAGTCGCAATATGGAAGCAGAGAAACAGCGAATGTCGGATGAATACTTCCCTTGCGGTTGGTGCGCGAGTAAACAAGGGACTTGTCGTTACCTACGGTGAACGAGATTAGATCGCCTCTGCGATAAAGCTCCTCATCGACGGCGTCATCTTCCTCTTCGTACTCGTCTTCCTCAGGAACGGGTGCGACATCTATCTTTTTCTTTTTGAAGAACATTCAATTGACTTCCTGGCTTATCGAATTGTAAAGAAAGGCGGGGGGCCAAAGCCCCCCACTTTCAGCATGACAAATCGTGTTGCTTCGAGTTATTGACAGCATCCGTGGGCGCACGACGCATAATAGCAGGTGCAGTCCTCGGGTGGATTCTGAAATTGACTATCGCAGTCATTGAGGCAGCCGTTATAGAGCCATTCGGACGACTCCGTACAATTAAAGTATTGAGTCGAGATACTCGTCATCAAGTTACTCAGACAAGTCTGATCTACCTCACCGGTCTGGTTGTTCCTGCAATTATCAGGGGCTGCCGCCTCCTGAGCGTTCTTGTTGGATTCACACTGGGTGTCGCGATTGGCTTTATCAGTTTCACAGTCTGGAGCACAGCGCTGCTGATCCGCATACCACATGTCCACGTAAAAGTGTTGCGACTCGCACGTTGATTCATCCGAACAGGAATCGCAATTCATCCAATAATCGGCGCGAACGACTGGCACCACTATGACAAAAGCTGACAGCATCCCCAGGATGCACAGTTTTGCTATCAGCGACCCCACTAAGGATCTTCGACCGACAGTGTCATTCATCTACTCACCTCCTGACTTACTGAAATCACCTAAGCCGGAGCAGCCTGCAATTGTTTCAGGATCACTTCCTCCTGATCGCTGCTCAGTTTCCCAAACCAAACTCCGACCACTTCCCCACCCTTGTCCGCGATGATCACCGTCGGGGTTCCTTTCACACCTAAAGTGTCGAGTGCAGCCTGTTTGACTTCGTTGACAGACACTCCCATGTTCTGTAAATAGGCCGGCCCATCATTGATGTTCTTTGGAAAAACAGCGACGAGCGCGGCTGTCTTCTGCGTGGAGAGCATTTGGGACAACTTGCTGTAGAACGGACCACTCTCGTTGCAGAAGCGGCACGTTGGGCTAAGGACCAGCAAAACTGTGCGGCCATTCTTTTGCCAGTCAATTTCCGACAGCGGCACCTTTGATCCGACCTTGATCGAAGCCTTCGCAGACTTCGAGTTAGGCGGGTTCAGTATGAAATTCTTAATGATCACATAGGCCAGGAGGATAGAAACACAGATGATTGCGATGTTTGCGACTGTTTGCAGTCTCTTGAGTAGAGTATCCATGTGTTCAGTTTTCCTTACCGGTACCACACACGCATGCCGGGAGACAGCGAAGGGGGATTGAATGCGAGATCCCTGGGGGTTAGACCGTTCTGGGCGGAGAATCTGAGATGCGACGCAGTGTACGCCTGTGTTGGTCTGAGATCAATTAAATTTAATTTATCGATTCTCCTTTCACTTTACGAAAACGTTACCTCACGATTACAGCAAGTTTATGACTCCACCATGACGGCTCTTTATTGTTGTCCTTGTCACTAAAGCTCAACTAAACAGGAAGGACAATTTGATGAAAAGCTTTTTATTTAAGAACCTGCTGGGCCTCGCACTGGTATGCGCTGTGTCTCTGACTACTCTCGCGGGACCACGGCCTTTCCACCTTGTGGAACACGGTTGGATCACCGCAACTCCGCGCGATGCGAGTGGGGCCGTGTTGGACGTTGTTTCGAACGGAACAGGGACGGCCACGCATCTTGGTGCGATTTCGGTGGAACGTACGGCCACTCTGACGGCGACAAATACGCCTGGCGTATTTGATTTCAAAGGACAAGCTACGTTGACTGCTGCGTCGGGCGAGTTGCTCACCACCACCATTACCGGCACTTTCAACGCCAACGTGGGCCATGCCGATTTGGTCTACGAATGGACCGGCGGCACGGGCCGCTTCGAACACGCAACCGGCACGACTTTCTGGTCCGTCGATGTTGCGGATGGACAGTACGACGTTGTTGCTAGCGGGCAGATTGTCTATTAAGACAAAGTCATCCACAGATTACACAGATTAATATTTCTGTGTAATCTGTGGATGGATCTATAATGCCCCCACGATGCTAAAGACATTTCTTCTCGTAGCGATTGGTGCTGTGGCGCTTATCTCAATCCCGGTACGTGCGCAGCAGTCTCCCACACCGGAGGATATCGCGCGCGGTTTTTATTCGTGGTACTTGCATCAGCTCACCATCGAAAACAGCAATCCGCTCAAGCAGAAGACTACGATGCTGAAGTATCTGACGCCGCAGCTTTATGCAAATGCGCCGCGGTTGATTCGCCGCATGGACGCCGACATCTTCATCTGCGCACAGGATTGGGACAACGGCTGGGAGAAGAATTTCAGCGTCAGCACGCCTCAGATGAAGAACAGCAGCGCCACTGCGACCGTTACCTTACCCTCCGGCGAGACCGATAAGATCAAGATCGATTTGACGCTGATTAAAACAGCTTCCGGCTGGCGCATCAGTAAGACGGCTTGCGCAAATTGAACCGCGGCTGGTCATAAGTTTCCTCCCATTCATCACACGGTTGCTACTGCACAACCCTATATTACGGGCGTTTTGAGCATCTTCTGGTAGTTTCGTCTCACTGTAACTAACCAGGAGAAAGCCATGTTCAAACCCTTCTGTTCACTTTTAATCCTTATCTTCTTCGTTAGCCTCGTGAGCGCGCAGAGCGCAGCCTCGGAAACACTTATCCCACTCGAAGGTCTAGATCCGGTGATGCTGTCGCAAGGCAAAGAGGTCCAGGGAGATATGAAGTACAAAGTCACGCGCGGGCGGTTCCAGTATCTCTTTGCGAGCGAAGAGAACAAGGCCGCGTTTGAAAAGGACCCGTCGAAGTACGAGATCCAGTTGGACGGCCATTGCGCGCGCATGGGAGCACCTACTACCGGAGATCCGGATCTGTATGCGGTTCATAAGGGGCGCATCTACATCTTTGGCTCCGCGGAATGCCAAACGCTTTTCAAAGCCACGCCCGAGAAGTATCTGGAAGTGCCGGTTGCACCGAAGTCGCCAAGTGCGGAGATGGTCAAACGAGGACAAGAGCTCATCGCCAAAGCCGCAGAAGCTCTGGCTCCCGGAGCAAAACTGGACCAGCTACGCAGTTTGCAACGGACCGATGTGAGAGAAAACAAAGTGAAGAATAATTTGGTACTGTCGTTTCCTGACACACTGCGACAGGAGACAATTAGACCGAACTTCACGCTGACCTCGATCATCACGCCGTCCGATTCATTCGTCGTCGTCAACAACGCAGCGCGGCCGATGTCTGAGGCCAGCCGCGCGGCAATCTACAAGGAGCTAAACCACGATCTTCTCGTTCTGCTGCGAGCGCGCACTCGACCTGACTTCAAGGCGTCGCTGTCGGGCAATGGAGCCGTTGACGTTGAGCTGCCGGGATTCACCACAACGTTAGGCATCGATCCCGGAACAGGTCGCGTGGTTAGTCAGACATATACGGGCCGCGGCCCGGGCGGTGTGGTGGGCCAGATCGTCATCAACTATTCCGACTATCGAACAGTCGAGGGATTGTCGTTGCCCTTTAAAATGACTGCCACGTTTGATGGACAGCCGTTCCCTGCTCTATCGGCAACAGCCGAAGCCATCACAGTCAACGGCCAAATCGATCCGTCCACCTTCAAGAAACCCTGAAAGAATAGATCAGCAGTGAATAGAACAGCAGAAAATTGAACAGCAGGGAAATTGAACAGCAGTGAATAGAACAAGTCAGGAAGAGGGGCTTGCCCCCGCTCTAACCCATTCAGCAGCGGGGGCAAGCCCCTCTTCCTGACTTGTTCAAGGGAAAGTTCCTGACTTGTTCAAGGAAAGGTGACGATGATGCTCCACTCTATAAAAGCGATCGTGCTGTGCTTCTTAATGTCGCAGACAGCAGCTCTGGCGCAAGTGTCTGACTGGTCACAGTGGGGTGGTCCACACCGCAACTTCACCTCGGAGACCAGAGGTCTGGCGCCAAGCTGGCCCGCCACCGGACCGCGGCGGCTCTGGCAAAGAGAGCTTGGCGAAGGATACTCCGCGATTGCCGTTGAACGCGGCACACTCTTCACCATGTACCGGAAAGGCGACAACGAAATCGCCATCGCTCTCGACGCTGCCACCGGCAAAACGCTTTGGGAATACAGTTACGCCGCGCCTTTTTCAGCAGGCTATGACATGTCGAATGGACCCGGTCCGCACGCAACTCCTCTAGTTACCGGAAACCTGGTCATCACGTCCGGCGCCACCGGCAAGCTGCACTGTCTCGACAAAAAGACCGGCAAACTCTTGTGGTCGCACGATCTAATCAGCGAGTTCAACGGCACTCTGCGCGTGAATGGTTACTCGTGTAGCCCGATCGCTTACAAAGACAAGATCGTGATGATGGTCGGCGGACCGTCCAGCTCGCTCATTGCTTTCAATCAGAAAGACGGCTCGGTGATCTGGAAGAAGCACGATTTCAAGAATTCCACTTCGTCTCCGATCGTCATCAACGTCGACGGTCAGGATCAACTCGTCGCTTTCATGTACAGCGATATCGTCGGCGTCGATCCCAATAACGGTAATCTGTTATGGAGTCATCCTCATCCGGTTGAGTACGGCCTGAACACCAGCACACCTATTTGGGGACCTGACAACTTACTCTTCATGTCGAGCGGATATGACGGCGGCAGCCGCGTCTTAAAACTCACTCGCACTGGAGACAAGACGACTGTCGAAGAGGTGTGGGCCAATCGCCTGATGCGAGTTCACTTCACGAACGCGATTCGCGTCGGCGATTTGATTTACGGCTCGAGCGGCGACTTTGGACCAGCCCCGTTCACCGCAATCAACGTGAAGACAGGAAATGTTGTGTGGCGGCATCGCAGTTTTCCGCGGGCCACATTCCTGTTCGCTGACGGCCATTTCATCATTCTCGACGAAGATGGTCATTTAATACTGGCAACTCCGACGGCTGAAGGTTTGACGGTGACGTCTAAAGTGGAGCTACTCAGCAACCAATCCTGGACTGTGCCGTCCTTATCCGGCACGCGCCTCTACACGCGCGACCGGAAGAACATCATCGCGCTAGAGCTCGGCGCACAACTGTAGGGGCGGCCCTCCGTGGCCGCCCGTTTCTCGAGGAAATGCTTGTTTTTAGGAACGGGCGGCCTCGGAGGGCCGCCCCTACAGTTGTACGGAAAATCTGTAGACACCCTTCGAACTAACCAGAAAACCCTTTCCCGGCGATTGCAAGGTGAGATCGTAGAAGCGTTCATCGTCGTTGGGCTGGAGTTGAATCGCGGTCCACGTCCTGCCGCCGTCCGATGTCTTGAAGACCTCGCAGTCCCTGGTGTGGTTGTAGAGAAAGAGCCCGTGCTTGTCATCGACAAATACAAATCTCGGCACCGGTGGGTAGGACGCAGTATCAGTTGACTTCGATTCGATTTGCCAGACAGAATTTTTCCACGATCCACCCTTGTCCGCTGTCTGCCAAACCTCAAATTCCAAACCGCCAAAGAGTAACCAGCCACGGTCATCTGCAAAGAAAGCACTCAGAAAATTTCCGCGCTCGCCGTCATCGACTTTCGGAAAGTATTTTTCAAAATCACTCCAATTCGTTCCCGAATCGTTTGTAAACACCAGGTTGCGACGCGTCCCGCCAATACCGATACCTTTATCGCTAAATGCAAGCTCATCCAAAAACCCGCTGAATCGAGGAAGCCTGGCTTCGCTCCAGCTTTGGCCGCCATCGCGCGTCTCATAAATCTTCGAGATTCGCAGCCGGTCCCGATCGACGTCGGTATTGATAACCGGATCGTCTTTTCGGATCTGGTCCAACTTTGCGCCCCCGGCCCACCCATGATTCTCATCCGCGAAATACACGCTCGACATCAGAACATCCTGCTCGCCAGGCGCAGGGAATATTTGCTTGAGAGTTGTTCCCCCGTCGTCAGTTTTATAGAGGATTCGATCTTTTGCGATCCAACCGCTGGTTGCTGATACAAGATACACACTATCAATTCGTTCTTTGGCGCGGTGGAACAAGCGCCAGCGCTCATCGTTAGTCGATACCCAAACCGAGTTGTTATCCCAACTCCAGCAGAGTGCATTTTTATTGCACCTGATGCGACGTGGCGAGTCGCCCTCGAACTGAGTCACCGGCGTAAGACTCCACTCACTGTCACTCCAGTTCAGATGGGCGACCTTTTCCGGTGTAGCCTTCTGACTAACCTGCGAACCACTCGACGCGCAGGCAACATTGAAAGCACACCATTGCAATGCGATAACGATTAGCAGCACGCGCTTCACAGTATTCACCCGCCTATTTCTTCTTCTTCTTTTGACCAGGTGTACGCCATTGCCCGTCCCTCCAGTATGGAAGGGCCTGGTAGACTTTATTGAAGGTATTTCCGGTTTGCGGTGGCAAATACATGAAATCCGTATTTGCAGCACGGACGTCGCCTTTTCGGAAAGGTCGTTTGCTTTTGCCCTGGGGCACTCCGCGCCAGAATCTGATCGGATTGCCATTCTCATCTTTAGCCGCGCCGTGCTGGTCGATGTAAGCAAGCTTCTCGAGCATCAGTCTCGCCTTCAGGCAGTACACCGGGTAGGCTAACTGGGTATTCCGCTTCGCCTGTTTCAAGTCCTCATCGTAATCATTCTTGTATCCTACTGACTCGGCCATCGCGTAATCCTGGTATGTCTTGAAGTCTCCGTCAGCCATCCGGTTCACCATCGCGCTGGCCATGTAATAGATCTCATTCGCCAGCTCGTCTTCGGCGTTTTGTCCCTGGAAAGTTATTTTTGAATTATCGGTGAAATCCTTAGCATACTGATCGAAGGTAAGTATGCCGTCCTTGTAATCAGCCATCGTTGTCTCAGTGAGCGCGATCCCGACAAAGACCTGCGATCTAAGATCGTTGGGAATCTGTACGTTGCATTCCGGTTGGGTTGTCTGGGGAGAAGCAGGCCCCTGCGAAATCGTGATGGAGTGATTTGAAAAATCGTTAGAGCGAGACAGGAGCGTCTTTCGCTCGCGGAAATATTCATACGCTGAGTTGAAGAAGTAATCACGTCCTTTGTAGGTATTAAAACCATAAGGCGTCATCCAGCCGCTGTAGCCATTGCCAAGCACATAGAAGAATTCCCACGCGCCCCTTATACCATTGGCTACTTCGACGTTTGGATTCCAGCGCGCTCCGCTGCATTCATTGTTGGGACACACGATAAAAGATCCGGCGTTGTTCAGCAGAGGCGTCGAACAATCGAACGTTATACCGTTGATGGCGCATTGTTGACCCAGCTCAAAGTCACGCACCGCCGGAGAACCACCGTTATCGGGTGGCGCCTGGTTGTTGGCTGGATCCTCCGTACCAACACTGATACCGGTAGTGTCCACCTCCGCCGGCAGGAGACCCAGCGGAATGGCAGACGAATTACTGTCTCTGATGCTCCCGGTGATAGGGTTCTGATGTATCAAAGTGGAGTAATACGGATCCTGGTCAGGATCAGCATATTCCCGAGCCATCAATTGTCCATCGGCGTATACGGATCGGAAGAGACCCCAGCCTGCCAGGATGATGGTCTCGCCGCTCCACACCGTAAGCCGGGCATCTTCTAATACCTTTTCTCCACCGAAGACGCTCGAATGGATCTCGTAAGTTCTCCTGTAATCATGACCGACCCATTGCTTCTCAACTCGGGTCACGATCTGCCCGTCACCGTCGCGTTCAAGCACCCAAAACTCGATGCCAACATTCGATAATTGCCCGGCGACATCGTATTTATAGTACTGTCCGTCCATAAATACGGCATGCCCCTCGGCATCGTACGTTGTCGTAGAGTCAATCAGACGATTGTTGGCGCCATTGAAGCTGTAATCAACAGTCTCCTGAGGCTGGCTCCAAAAGCGAGCGACTCTTTGAGTGATATTGCCGTGGAAGTCGTAACCGAACGTTTGCCGGTAAGGCCCTTGATCGGTCGTCGAAGGAGTTTGGCCGGCGAGCAAGTCCCGCGCTTGCTGGTTCGTAAAAGAGTTTTCCAGACGACCGATTTGATCGTAGCTGTACGCTCGATCAAAGTTGTGATTGACCAGATCGGCAGCGCCTTTTATGCGCCCGTCGTTATAATATTCAAACGTCGCATTCATAATTGTCGACGGCCAAAATGCAGACTGAGCCCCGGAAACAACGAGCGAGATGGGTTTCAATCTCACGTTGTAATCGACGTCGTACGTCATGTTGTTTCCGTAAGTAATATGCTTCAGGCCACCAAAAGCTCGGTAGGTAAAGCTTGTGGCATACGTGGCTATCTTCGTACCCGTTCCCGTGACTCCCGTAAGCTGGCCGACTTCATCACGGCCATAGGTGATTGTGGCTCCACGCGAATCACTCATGCTGGTTAGATCATTCACCAGGTTGTATCCATAATTCAGTGTGTATGACCTCTGTGAGAGATTGAAATAGCGCAGCTCGGAAGTGCGGCGCGAAAGTTGATCGTAGCCATAGGTAGCGTAGCCGTAACCATCATCCATTCGCGTACGGTTCCCAACTCCGTCGTACGTGAAAGTTGCTGTCGGTGTCGCCGCAATCGCGGTAGCGCCGGAAGTGGGTACGCCCGGCAGAGTCGTGTAGCTGAGTTGAGTGAGCAGATGCCGGCTGTTGTAGGTGTAATTGGTCACTGCACCACGTGCATCGGTTACTTTTTGGACCTTGTCATCGTCGTAGTAGTCCCACGTCGTATGATCTGTCGAGGCGCTGTTCGTCGGGTCGACCTGTTGTTCAGGACGGTGCTTCGTCTTAAGCCGTCCGTAGCCGTCGTAAGTCGAAGTTGTTTGCAAGCAGGTGCCGGTGGGACAACTGGTAGCCGGCAGCTCGGCATTAGCGGGAGCTGTATCTTTATAATGTCGCTCGGCAAGGACTCGATCGAGAGCATCATAGACGTTCACGTAGGTTGAATCGACCGTCGTCTCATCCCACTTCATCATTTCGGTTTTTTTAACTCGTCCGAGCGCATCGGTGTAGAGTTTTTGTGTGCGTCGCCGAAACACTCCGTTAACCCATGTGCCTTCATCCTTCAGTGTTACAACCTCATCTGCGGCACACCCGCAGCCACTGTAGATCGCTTCTTTCGTGGTGTTATCGGTGTTGGTGCTGACCAGCGGGCGGCCTTTCCAATCGTAAGTTTGGCGGGCAAATTGCCAGGCGTCTCCGAGTCCGGGCCACTCCCACGGCAATCCAATTGCGTTTGTATCAACCGGGTTCGAAGTCTCGCTCGCTCGGCCCATCACGTCATAACTGGTTCGCTGTGCGCTATATCCACCAAAGCTGCCTGGAAATGTCGTGGCCGAACCGATATTGCGCCCGGCGCCGTCGAATACAACGAATGACTTAACCTCGCCCGCGCCTTCTTTAACTGTCGCAAATGTCTCAAACCGTGATTGATCGTCCGGGTAGACAAATCGCTTGTATGAGCCGTTCGCCACGTTGGTGATGCGTTCCAGCCGGCCTTTGTCGTCGTAAGTGAAAGTTTGCACTGGCCCGGGAGTATTATTAGGAACATTAGGCTGTGGCATCTGCCTGCTTGTTATTCGCCCGGAGTCAAAATTGTATTGCCAGGTTGAGGAAAAGCTGCCGGGATCACTCATAACCGTCGCGTAAGCCAGAGTCGTTTGAGTGATGTTTTCTGAGAATGAGTCGGCATAACTCATCGTAACTTCATGGCCCAATGCATCTTTTAAAGACGTAATGGCGCCGGTGGTGTTGTAACGCATGTGCGTGATCGTGGATTGAGCCGGAACTGCTGTTACGTTGTTACGCTTCGCGCTCGTAACATTTCCACGGACGCTGAAAGTCGCGGGGTAGTGATCATGATCGAATTGCGTGGGGGCGTCATCGCCATCAATCGTATTACTCTCGTCGTAAACGAGCTCGATATCTGACAGCAGCACGCCTCCGTTATTTGGATCTCCCTCGTATACCCGCTTCTGACGCACTAATCCGAGGATGCGTAGATTCGTGTAGCTGGCATCGAGTTTGTAATCAGTGCGGAGCGTGCGCAGAATCGTCGCTGAGTTTCCAGTCTCGTAAATGTAGGTGGGCACTGAGTAAGCGGTGGTATCCGCGAGGGTCAACTGATCATACGTGATCTGAGTGCGCGAGCGATTACCCGCCGCGTTGTAAAGACTTGTTTCAGCCACTCTCGGATTAATTATGTAAGGACTGGACGTATTATCCTGCGTCCAGGTTGTCATTTTCCGCTGCACCGGCTGCGCGCCGCCGCTGCTGTAGGTATCGATCAATGTGGGCAAGCCACGTTGCCAACCGGTATTACCACCGGCGACGCCGAAGTAATAGATCTTATTTAGCGTGCCGTCAGGTGTTGCTACCTGCGCGCGGACGCCGCTTATCGAACTACCGCCGCTCGGCATGGTCCATTGATCGCTTACCGGAACGATAAAGGTTGTATGCGCTTCTTCGGCGGGAACAGGAGTGCCTTCTACATCTCCGTTCCAATATCGCGCCCAGTCATTCCGGATCGTGAAGCGCGGGCAATCTTCATGTTCGAGCGTGCCGTCCGGCGGCAGGTTGTAAGAACGGTAATTCAGGACCGTAGTGTTATCAGGCGCAATGTTTGTTATTTTCCAGACCTGTCCCCAGCTCGTGTAAGCAAAATCGAAGTGGGAATTGTCACCCAGCTTCACTTGCGTGAGCATTCTGGGATGAGCGTTATCCGCCGGGCCAACCACACCGATACCAGCCTTGAAATTAGTATCAATCGGTACTTCCGAGTAATAAAACCTGGCCCAGTAATGCGTGGGTGGATTCTGTGCAGTGTGGTTCCAGACCTGTGAGATCGAAGTCAATTCACCAGTCGTTGCGTCGTAATTGAAAGTAAGAACACGACCCAGCGTGTCAGTGATCGTGTTGATCTGGTTGGCGGCGGTGTAGCTGATGGAGATGAAGTTGCCGTTACGATCTTTGACCTGTGTGCACTTGTACTCAGTACCTTTCAGAGCATACGTAAACTGCTTGCCATCAGTATCACGCAACACCTTGTTGCTCGAATCGAACAACAGGTATGACGAATCAGCCGCTTGATAAAGGGTGGAAGTTCCACCGAGATGCCGGAGTTCTACGCGGCTGCCATCCGAGTCGATCAAAAGATACTCGTCCTTGTTTACCTCAGCATTGAAGTAGAGTGGCTCAATCACCGGAAAGCCGATACGAAAACCAGGGCCAGGAAATCCCTGATCCTTGTCGAACGTGACAACGTTGCCGATCTTGGTCCAGACCAGCGAGTTGTAAGAGAGTGTCAGACCCAGATCCATTCCGGCACGTCCTCGTAGACTCACGAGCGGCAAGTTCCAGTTGAAGTTGCGCGAGAGTGGATTTTCACTGCCGCCTCCGACTTCGTTGATCGGATCGAGCCGGGTAGCGGACGTATCGGGATCGATCGGACCGGAGCTCGTACTGCTCCCGCGTGTGGATCGCAATTGTAGTTGTTCGATGTGAGTGGCTCTTATCAGCGTCGGATTTCCCGGCGGGTTGAGTGGAGAATCTGCATATGCAGACAGAGGAATACTCAGCGCATTCAACCCATCGTCCAGCGCCGTTCGCAACTCCGTCACATCGTCTGCTTTCACGTCCAAACCAGCCAGGTTGTCGCGCGTCCAATCGAACTCCGGGGTATTGCCGAGAGTGCGCACGAGGTTTATCGCCGTGCGCAAGTCATTGAAGTGCCGCGCACGGATCGGTTGATTGACCAGGGCGGCGAACTCAAAAGAAATCGCCGTCCCCAACGCCAGATTGCTCGGCGCTGAAATAGCACCCGTGCTGCTGACCGACCGAACGCGATAAAGGTACGCATGCAGATCCGTCACCGTACTGTCATTGTGCGTGGTACCCGTCACATTCACGGGCAGCGGCAGAAACGGCCCGGAAATATTGTTGCTCCGCTCAATCATGTAGTGGTCCACGCCGCCCGTGGCGGGCGCATTCCACGACAAGCTGATCACGGTACTCGATGAGTTGGTCACTGCAAGACTTCCTGGTGCGTCAATGAACGGCGGCGGTGCGATATACGCGGTCACTGGTTCATAAGGAGGAAGCACAGGCGCAGACTTCGGCCGTACGTGACTCGAAATCCACGTGCCGATCGATGCCAGCATACCGGTAACGTCGTGATAGAGCTGCAACGCAAACGCCGGCTCTTCGTCACGACCGTTCCTGCTCAATCCCTGCGTCGTACCCGACGCGGGTAATGAGCTCAGCAGCAACGCCATCACCACCAGCACCGCAACGAGGCGTGAATGTCTGCGCATTCGTTTCGTTGTGCCCAAAATCGTCCTTACCGAGCCAATGCCAAAGATGTGCTTCAACCGGCCTGTCATGGTGTTCACCTCCAGGGAATCGCATTAGTGAAGTGGAATTGGTTTATTGCAGACTCAGGAGAACAAGGATTTCACCTGTTCCCTGCGACAGCGGCTCGAGCGCCTTGCCAATCAGTGTGCCGGGTCGATGAATGCGCGCGCCGCCGGCGTTGATCGGCACTGACTTCATCGCATAACCTGTCCGGTCACTTGTCACCAGCAAGTCACCAATCCGAATTGGACCATTCCTCGCATCAACTTTCACTTTCACGCGCCCGGTTGTTGCCACCAGCACACGACCTTCACCTCCTTCACCGAGCATCAATCCCGGCCGCAGCGAGATCACGCCAGCGACGCGGCTGTCGTATGACTGCGTCGCGGCGATCACCTGGTTTGATTTGTCATCGTCGAGCACAACCACCGTTCCGGGCGAGAGCTCCTGTGACGATTTAACCCATTCCGCAACGTCCTGATACTTGGCTTCAATGGTGCCGCCGGTGATCCGTCCTGAGGCATTAATGTCGCCATTAACGTCGAGTGTCTTGCCGGGTGTCTGCGTACCGATGCCGACTTTGCCGTCAATATCAAAAACCATTCTCCAGGCATTGGCTGTGTAGTCATAGAGTCCAAACTTACCGGCTCCTATTGCTCCGACTCCACCGTCGAGGTAAAACCCCCATGTTCGACTCGGCGCGACGAATCTCAGCCTGGTCCAATCATTGGTTGTTGTCTGGATGTCCTGTCCAAATCCTCCGCTGCCGTAGACGTGCAGCTTCGCGAGCGCATCGGGCGAGCCGGTGCCCACACCCACATTGCCGTTCATGCCGACTGTAAAAAACTGGGTAAGAGTCGAAGCCGCGTTCGCGGCACGCGAGGTGTTATCGCCGTAGACGCTGAAAGCCCAACCGGCTGTTGGAGAAGTGCTGATAACAGCGCCCTTGCCCGCGGCAATCATTTTCCACTGCCCATCGAAGAGCAGATTTGAACTAAAGTGATTGTTATTGATTGAGGTGTAAAAACCGTATTCGGAACCAGCAGTCGTGCTCCACTGGTGCAGGACGTTGCCGCCCAGTACCTCAAGCTTACGCGTTGGATTTGTACTCGTGCCGATACCGACATTGCCGGAGTTGTAAAAAATGTTCGATCCCGAGGGCGTCCACTGTAAGCCTCCGACCTCCGACCACGAAGCCTTGCAAACGCCCGCGAGGCAGAGTCCGCTGCTGGCGTTAATTGAACCTGAAACATCGAGCTTAAAGGCAGGATTGAGAGTTCCTATGCCTACGAAACCGTTAGTTGCATTGTTGGCGCCATTGAGTATGACATTGCCGCTCGGGTTGATGATAAATGGAACGTACACGCCGCCGCCCGACCGCCAAATCTCCATCACCATGCTTGGTCCGGAGTTATCGCCGCCATAGTACGCGTCTTTTCTAATTGACCAGGCAAAGTTTACCGGCTTTCCAGTTGCGATAGTTCCGGAAGGAGTCAGGCTCAGCTCCGTATAAATCCAGGTATTGCCCGTACCGGCAATCTGGACTCCCTCTCTCACACCGCTGGGTGCAATCACAGTCAACGGACTTCCAGGGGTGCCGGAGCTTCCGACGCCGACATACCCTGAATTAGTGTTGTAGATATTGTTTCCGTTGCTGGACCACTGGGCCTTCGCCATTGATGCACCCAGCATGAAAGACGAAACCAGTACGAGGGAACTGATTAATCGCGAAGTCCAATAGCTTGTTGGTTTGGAATTTTTGTTCATGATTTTTTCCAATCAGTTTGACATTAGCTGTTTGACACACGTGTGCCTTGGATCTCACAGAGTTAGACCATGCTGGTGTAGGGAGAGCTGGAGCCTAAAAACTACAGAGTCTTACAAGCGATTATGGGCATATGTGAATTTCCCTTGGTTTGGGTGTTTCAGTTGTTGAACTTAAACACCGAGGCGGTCGCGAGAACTAACGGCAGTGGCCGCCTATAAGGGAGACGGGATAGATGCGCGGCACTTTACTCCTGGCGCACGTTACTGTCAATAAAATGTTTTTAAAACATCAAACGCGTTACAGCTTGGGGCCTAATGCCACCTGCCTGGTAGTTCTAACAGTATTCAATTCTCTCAGCCGCATCGATAGTGGAAAACAAAACAGACGGTGAGGTCTGCGATGTCCAATATTGAAAATGACGATTTACTAGCCGAGACCAGTCACCTTCTCTCGCAAGCGATTCCATCCGGTGTGGATCGCCGTACTTTCCTGATGCGAAGCGCTGTCGTCGGCGCGACAGCGGTGATGACCGGCCGCGTGGTATCCGCACAGGAGAGAAACGAGAGGTCGTCCGCTGCTCCACCGCTGGCGCAGGATCTGAACGTCGTGCAAAAGGGCAAAGGCCCGGTGATGACCACGATCGACGAGTTCTACAAAGTGGGTCCCGGCCCATCAAGCTCGCACACGATCGGTCCGATGCGTATCACTTACGACTTTTATCAACGAGCATCGAAACTGCCCGCGGACAAACTCGCTAAAGCAACTGCCATGAAGGTCCATCTCTATGGCAGCCTCAGCGCGACCGGCAAAGGCCACGGAACGGAACGCGCCTCTCTGGCCGGGCTCGTTGGAAAAGAGCCGGCCACAGTCGATCCCGCGTTTCTCGACAGCCTGCGCGACAAGCCCGATCAGGTCTTCCCGATGAAGCTCGGTTCGGCAACGTTCGACGTCAGTCTCAAGGACGTCATCTACGACGCGACCAAAGGTGACTTCAAGCATCCCAACACGATGACCGTAAAGCTCATGGCCGGAAACGACGTGTTGCTCGAGCAGGAGTATTACTCGGTTGGCGGCGGCTTCATCGAGTGGAAAGGTTATACGCCGCCGAAGAAGAACGCGCCGAAGTATCCATTCGCAACGATGAAAGAGCTGCGGGCGCACGCCGATAACAACAAGATCTCGATCGCAAAGGTAATGCTTGCCAACGAGATGTCGATTGCAGGCCGGACGGAGGAAGAGGTTTACGCCTTCGTCGACAAGATCATCAACGCGATGACGGCGACGGTTAAGTCGGGGCTGAAGATGCCGGAAGATGACGTGCTGCCTGGTCCAATCAAACTGCACAGCAAGGCAGCAACGGTTTACAAGCGCGCGATGGACGATTCATATCAATCAGATCGCGGCATCGGCGCTCTTTCGGCTTACGCGCTGGCGGCTTCGGAAGAAAACGGTCGCGGCCATCTTGTGATCACAGCGCCGACCGGCGGCTCCGCTGGAGTGATGCCGGCGCTGGTCTACGGACTCATTGAGAATCGAAAGCTTCCGCTCCAGAAGATCCGTGACGGCATGCTGGCGGCGGCGGCGATCGGTTATCTCTGCAAGCACCACGCAACCTTGTCGGCAGCGGAAGGCGGCTGCCAGGCAGAAATCGGCGTGGCGTCGTCGATGGCTGCGGCGTTGGTTGCGACTGCGAACGACGCGGAGTCGCGCGTCGTCGAGAATGCGGCGGAGTCTGCTCTCGAGCATCATCTCGGAATGACGTGTGACCCCGTCGCCGGGTACGTGCAGGTGCCGTGCATCGAGCGCTGCGCATTCGGCGCGGTCAAAGCCTGGACCGCCTACGCGATCGCGAGCAACGAGATCGCCTCGAGACACCGCGTCGACTTCGACGCAACCGTGCAAGCGTTGGCCCAGACCGCGAAAGACATGAACAGCAAGTACAAGGAAACGAGCGAGGCCGGCCTCGCCCTCTCCGTCGTGCTTTGTTGACAGGTTTTTGTTTTCTTCTCTGTGCAACCTCTGTGTTCTCTGTGTCTCTGTGGTGGGCAGCGGGAGTAAACCACAGAGACACAGAGAACACAGAGGTTGCACAGAGAAGAAAATGTTATGCTCACACGAGCATGATTCACCTCGGACATGTTCACGAGCTCGTGCGGTATCCTGTTAAGTCGATGGCCGGTGTCGCGACGAGCTCTGCCTTTCTTGGCTGGCACGGTTTGCAGGGAGATCGACGCTTTGCGTTTCGTCGACTCAATGACAAGGGCGGTTTTCCCTGGCTGAGTGCGAGTCGCCTTCCTGAACTTCTCCTGTACCAACCGCACGGGCTTGATGAGAACGCCGAAGAGCCGACTCACGTCCGCACACCGGAAGGTTTGGACCTTGCGATCGGAAGCGCGGAGCTGCAAGACAGTGTTGCAGAGAAGTTTGGCAGTCCGCTCGAACTGATGAAACTCAAGCACGGCATTTTTGATGATGCGAGCGTGTCGGTGATCAATTTAGCAACGATCGCCGCCATCGGACGCGAGGCCGGACAGGATTTAGACACACGGCGATTCCGCGCAAATATCGTAATTGCATCAAACTCGACAGAACCATTTCTCGAAGACGGTTGGGTCGGCGGCCGGTTGGTCTTCGGGAACAATGGGCCGATGGTCAGTATCACAATGCCCGATCTGCGCTGCGTGATGATCAACCTCGATCCGGATACAGCCGAACAGGACCCGCGCATCATGAAGGCGGCCGTACGTTTGAACGAGAACAATGCCGGAGCTTACGGAACAGTCGCGCGCACGGGCCAGATCAGCGTGGGACAATCGGTGAGCCTGCTGGTCGAAACGTAACTCCCGGTATTGATCTCAGTTTTGTCTCGCATTAGACTGCCCAAACAACTCCGCGGCCTGGGGGCAACGATTATGTCGAGCGTTAAACGTTCCCTGTTATTCATAACTTTACTTCTATTTCCCGCCCTCGTTTTTTCCCAAACGAAACCCGAGCAACAGCCGTCGCCGCCGCCACGCGGTGAGGCGGAAGATGTAATCAAGTTTGAAACCTCGCTGGTACAAACTGACGTGATGGTCTTCGATAAAGACGGGCGCTTCGTCAACGGTCTAAAACCTGAACAATTCCAGTTGAAGATCAACAACTCGCCGCGGGAGATATCTTTCTTCGAAGCATTCAGGTCCGGCGCTCTTCCGGAAGCGCCCGCACAACCGGGCCAGCCAAACGCAGTCAGCAAACTCAAATCCGACGCAGAACGGCGCTCGGTTTTGTTCTTCGTCGACGATCTGCATCTCGCGCCAGATAGTCTCGTGCGCACACGAAAAGCGTTGCTCGAGTTCATCGATAGCGGCATCGGTCAGAACGATTTAGTCGCCATCACTTCGCCCAGCGGTCAAGTCGGATTCCTGCAACAGTTCACCGCCAATAAAGACGCGTTGCGAACAGCAGTCGCTCGTTTGAACTATAAGGCTAATCCGAAGACTGATATGGACAGACCGCCGATGTCTGAGTATATCGCGTCGAAGATCCGTGAGGGCGATGAATCGGCGATGACCTATTACGTCCAGGAGATGCAAAAGCAAAACTGTTATAAAGCCAGCGGCGGCGTGATCTGCACGATGTCGCCTCAGTCAATGAGACAACTTATCAGGAATCGCGCCCAGCAGATCACGGTGGAGTCTGCGCCATCAACGGACGACACGCTGCGATTGCTCGAAGGCTTGATGCGCACTGCGGCCCAGTTGCCCGGACGCAAACTCGTGTTTTTAATCTCCGACGGCTTCTTTCTGAACGATAAAAAATACGGTGCCATCGATCGGATCAAGAGAGTGACTGACGCTGCCGGACGCGCGGGCGTCGTGATTTACACGCTCGATGCGCGTGGCATCGTGGGCGACTCAATCGATATCAACAGGCCAATGGATCCTACTGGCTTGTTGCACGGCGCTCAGATCGGAGAACTTGCCGCTTCACAGGATGGGTTGAATGCGCTCGCGAAGGACACCGGCGGTGAAGCGTTCCGTAACACAAATCTGGCGATGCACAAGTGGGTCGAAAAAGTAATGGACGACACGTCCAACTACTATCTGCTCGCCTGGAAACCTGACACTGAAGAACAGAAGCGAGGCAAGTTCAAGAACATCGACATCAGCATCGCAGGCCGGCCCGATCTCAAAGTCCGCGTGCGTACCAGCTACTTCAAATCAGCCGCTCTGCCGTTACTGTCAACGAAGAAAAAGCGCGACAAGGATCCGCTCAAAGCGCGTGACGACGATATGCGTCTCGTCGTCGATGCGCCCGTTTCGCAACGTGAGATACCGACGGCAGTAGATTTACACTTCAATCAGATGCCGGGTATCGGCACCAACGTGCTTGCGACGATCACGATAGACGATGCGGCGCTGACATTTGATCTCGTTGACGGAAAATCAGCCGCGGACGTGGATATCGCGGGAATCTTTTACGACGAAAAAGGCAAACCCATCAACAGCTTTGTCGGTCGTCTGCGAATCTTTCCGAAGAGCTCGACAACGCCCGGGCAGAAGCGATCGGTTTACCAGTTCAGCACGCTCGTGCCGGCTGGTCTCTACCAGGTCCGGGTCGGCATTCGCGATTTAAAGAGCAGCCGCATCGGCAGCGCCATGGACTGGATCACCGTGCCGAAGATTTAGTCTAAAACAGATAAACCTCAACCTCATCGCCCAGGGGAGGAGTAATGAAGAGAACTCCCTCGATTTCTGCACAGCCTTCACTGACTACCGAAGAGGACCGCCTGCGCTTCGAAGATATCGTAAAGACTAACGAAGCGTTGCTGCGCTTGTTCATCAAACACACACCCGCCGCCATCGCCATGTTCGACACTGACATGCGTTACCTTCAGGTCAGTGATCGCTTTCTCACAGACTACGATATCGAAGGACAGAACATAATCGGCAAGTCACACTACGACGTCTTCCCTGATATCCCAATTCACTGGCGCGAAGCTCATCGCCGGATATTGGCAGGCGCAGTCGAACGATGCGAAGAGGAGTCGTATATCACTGGCGACGGCAGCACAGGCTGGCTGCAATGGGAAAGTCTTCCGTGGCGCAACGTTGACGGCGAGATCGGCGGGCTAATCTTATTCACACAGGTCATCACGGCGCGCAAGCGAGCCGAGGAAGCCTTGCGCGCTTCCGAAGAACGGTTCGCCAAAATCTTTCACCTGATTCCCTTTCGCATGGGTATCCTGCGGATCAGAGACGGAATAATTTTGGAAGTTAACGACACCTGGTTAAAAGAGACCGGGTTCTCACGTGACGAGATCATCAACCAACATGTCCTCAAGTACTCATCATTGATGGCAGATGACGTGGTCGAAAAGATCCGGCAGTTACTAAAGACTCCAAAATCCGTCGTGAACATGGAAGTGCGGTTTACCACCAGAGCAGGTCGCGAAGTGATAGCCAATACTTCAGCGGTGATGTTCAATCTCGATGGTGAGCCCTGCTATCTCTGGGTGGCTAATGACATCACCGAACGCAAGCACGCCGAAGAAGCGCTGCGAGCACTCTCTGCCAGGATTCGCTCGACCCGCGAAGAAGAAGGAACACGCATCGCACGTGAGATACATGACGAGCTCGGCGGCGTCCTGACGGGCCTGAAGTGGGATCTCGAAAAAATCGACAACACTCTGAATGGCGCGACCGATTGTTCACACATTTCCGAAATCCGCGAACGGATCAGCGGTATGACTACGCTGATCGAGACAACTATCAGCACGGTACGACGAATCGCTTCGGAGCTCCGGCCTGGCGTGCTCGACGATCTCGGCCTGGTCGCCGCAATTGAATGGCAGATCGAACAGTTTCAAATGCGGTCCGGTCTCAAGTGTCATTGGACCAACAATGCCAGTGAGATCGATCTCACTCGCGAAAGAGCGACCGCGGTCTTTCGCATCTTGCAGGAAATACTGACCAACGTTTTGCGACATGCGCGTGCGACTAATCTTTATGTCAAGCTGAGGCGTAGCAAAAACTATTTCGAATTGGAAGTTCGGGATGACGGTCAGGGCATTACCGAGAGTGAATTAACGAACACGCAGTCGCTCGGTTTGTTGGGAATGAAGGAGCGGGCGCTGCTGGTTGGCGGTGAAGTCCTTATCACTGGAAAAGAAGGCGGCGGCACGACCGTCGTCGTGCGCGTTCCACTCGGAGTGTAGATATGCTCAAGATCCTTACCATCGATGATCATGAAGTGGTTCGCCGTGGCCTCAAAGACATGTTCACTGCGGAGAGTGCGACGTTTGGTGAAGCGCGTACCGGAGCAGAGGCTATAGATCTGGTACGCAAACAGCCGTGGGATATTGCGGTGCTCGATATTTCTCTCGGCGGTCGCAGTGGTTTGGAGGTGCTCGTCGAGTTAAAGCAACTTCGCCCGCGCATGCCGGTTTTGATACTCAGCATGCATGCTGAGGAGCAATATGCGGTGCGGGCTTTCAAGGCCGGCGCTTCGGGCTACATCAACAAGGCCAGTTCCGGAGAAGAGCTGCGCCGCGCGATTCTAAAGATCATCAAGGGCGGGCAGTACGTTGGTCCATCGTTGGCGGAAAAGATCGTTGTTCAACTTTCGCAGTCTGGCAAAGTACCTCATGAAAGTCTCTCGAACCGTGAATTCGAAGTGTTGTGCTCAATCGCGTCTGGCAAAACTGTAAACGAGATCGCAGATCAGCTATCTCTCAGCAACAAGACCATCAGCACTTATCGCCGCCGCATCCTCGACAAAATGGAAATGAGGACCAACGCCGAATTAACTCACTACGCCATCCGCAACGGACTCGTAGAATAGTCCAATACGACCTACAGGTCCTATTTCTTTGTAGGACAAACACGGACAAATCATTCAGCCCCCGCCCGATACTGCACAAAAATATTCTCCTCTATAGTGCTCAATCGTGATCGTTGATCGGTTTTGGGGCATATATACCGATCAACGTGTAAACGCACGCAGGGATAGGGCCAGTCGTTTGGGCCGCGTGCGTCCTGGGGGAGCGTGGCGCCCATGTTGGGAGGGTCGCCACGCTCTCTCTTGCTCACTTACAGATTGCCATTTATGGATACTTCACACCTATCAGAGCCCGCAAGTTTGAGTCAAAGCGAAGAACGTTATCGCGACTATTTCGAAAACGCGAAAGACGCAATCTACGTCCACGATCTGAATGGCCACTACATCATGGTCAACAAGGCCGGCGAAGAGCTGATCGGTTATTCGCGCGACGAAATACTACAAATGAGAATCTCCGATGTAGTACCTCGCAGCTACCTCGACGAGATTCACGCAAGATTGAAGATGAAGCTCACGGACCACTCCCTGACAATCTATGAAGTCGAAGCTATCAGAAAAGATGGTAGCCGCGTTCCGATCGAAGTGAGCAGCCGACTGATCTATGAGAACGGAGTGCCGGTGGCAGTCCAGGGCAGCGCGCGAGACATCACGGAACGCAAGCGCGCCGAAGAAGCGCTTCGCGCCAGCCAGTTTCAGCTTCAACAGTCGCAGAAACTCGAAGCCATCGGACAGCTCGCCGGCGGCGTGGCCCACGACTTCAACAACATGCTAACAGCGATTATCGGCTATACCGACTTGTCGCTCAGACGAGTGGGACTGGAAAATCCGATTCGCCGCAATCTCGAAGAAACCAAGAAGGCTGCCGAACGGGCAGCCTCTTTAGTTCGTCAACTGCTGGCTTTTAGTCGCAAGCAAATCCTCGAGCCGAAGGTGCTTGATTTAAACGACGTCGTAAAAGACATGGAGAAGATGTTGACGCGTCTGATCGGTGAGAACATCAAACTCGCCACGAAGCTCACAGACGATCTGGGAAGCGTCAAGGCTGATCCATGTCAGGTCGAGCAGATCATCGTGAACCTCGTGGTCAACGCACGTGATGCGATGCCTCGCGGCGGCAAAGTGACCATCGAAACAGCAAACATCACTTTCGATCATCAGACTGTGCTGCGACACATTTCCGTCAAACCGGGTGAGTACGTCATGCTGGCGGTTAGCGATACTGGCAGCGGTATGGACCAGGAAACGCAGCGCAGAATCTTCGAACCGTTCTTCACCACGAAAGACGTGGGTAAAGGAACCGGGCTGGGCTTGTCGACTGTCTACGGTATCGTGAAGCAAAGCGGCGGTAACATCTGGGTCTATAGCGAGCCGGGGCTGGGAACGATGTTCAAAGTCTACTTGCCGCGCATCGACAACGCGGGCTCCGAAAGCATTGAGAAACAGGAGACTGTCGTGCTGCGCGGATCGGAGACGATCCTGCTGGTCGAAGATGAAGATGTTGTGCGTGGGCTGACCAAGAATATCCTCATGCAAGCTGGTTACAACGTGCTGGATGCGAAAGGCGGCGAAGAAGCTATCCGTGTGTGCCGCGCTCATGCTGGCCCAATCGATCTTCTGCTTACGGACGTAGTGATGCCGGAGATCAGCGGGAAAGAAGTTGCGGACCGGTTGCAGGAATTACGACCAGCGATCCATGTGCTATTCATGTCTGGCTACACCGATGAAGCGATCGTTCAGCACGGCGTGCTGGACGCAAACGTGGAATTCATTCAAAAACCGTTTACCTGGTTTGGCCTCACCCGAAAAGTGAGAGACGTGTTGAATCGCGAAGCTTAAAGATTTCTCTGCGTAGCCTCTGCGCTCTCTGCGTCTCTGCGGTTAACAAGCGCTGAAAACCACAGAGGCGCAGAGGACGCAGAGGCTACGCAGAGAAGATTGATCTCTGTCTATTGACAACCGCAAACATTAAGCATAAAAGTCATCAAACCCAGATCTGGTTCGTTCCCCCAACACCCACTTCCCGCGCCTAATCACCTCCTAATCACCTAAGGAGTCTCTATGAATTCAGCTCGCAAAATCCAATGTGGTATCGGACTCGTGTTTTTGTTGCTGTGCATGGCGCGCGTGGGCGCGGCACAGACTTGCGCTGCGCCGTGGAATTCCACTTCGGTTTACACAGCCGGCATGACGGCCAGCCTTAACGGAATCAACTACACGGCGAATTTCTGGACACAGGGTCAAAACCCGTCCACTAACAACGGTGGACCAGGAAGTGGTCAACCCTGGACCAGCAACGGCGCGTGCAGTGGATCGGGAGGTGGTGGCGGTGGCGGCTCCTGCGCGCCAACCTGGAACTCTACCAGTGTTTACACTGCCGGGATGACGGCAAGTCTTAACGGCACCAACTATCAGGCTAACTTCTGGACGCAGGGCCAGAACCCCTCGACAAACAACGGCGGGCCGGGAAGTGGCGCGCCCTGGACCATCATCGGCACTTGCAGCGCCTGCACTACAGTTCCCAGCGTGCCTACCGGATTACAAGCCTCCGGAACTACCAGTAACAGCACAAACCTGAGTTGGACCGCTTCGACAGTTGCCGTCAACTGCACTTTAACCGGCTACACGGTCTTTAGGAACGGTGTTGCAGTCGGTACTACAAACAGTCCCAACATGACAGTGACCGGCTTGTCTCCGGTGACTACTTATAGCTTCAGAGTTGCAGCCAACGACGCCGCCGGAAGCTCTGCACAAAGTTCCGCGATCAACGTGACTACGCTGAGTGGTCCACCGCCGCCGCCACCGGGTTCGAAAGTGTTCGCGCCTTATGTGGATATGGGTCTGACTGCTGACTGGCAACTGTTGACTATTCAATCGCAGTCCGGCATCAAGGTCTTTACGCTCGGCTTCGTGGTCGGCAACGGCGGCTGCACTCCAACGTGGGGCGGTGTCGGCGCCACAGTCGCGAACGACACGCTGCCGAACGGCACCACCATACTCTCGCTGGTCCAGGGCGTACGTGCTGCCGGTGGCGATGTGATCATCTCTTTTGGTGGCGCTTCGGGAACTGAGCTGGCGCAGGGATGTACTACGGTGTCGAGTCTGCAGGCTGCTTACCAGGCGGTGCTGAATAAATACAGCGTCAACTCGAGTACACCGGTGCGACTCGACTTCGACATTGAAGGTGGAGCGACTACCGATCTTGCCTCGATCGATCGTCGCAACTCGGCGTTGGTTGGACTAAAGAACGCGAATCCAAATCTCGTGATCTCTTACACGCTGCCGGTCCTGCCGACGGGATTGGTGTCAAGCGGTGTAACTATTCTGAACCGCGTGAAAGCTTCCGGACTCAACGTGAACGTCATCAATATCATGGCGATGGACTACGGTTCGGCCAACGACAATGGCGGTCAGATGGGACTGAGCGCTCAACAAGCGGCCAGCAACACCCACAATCAGGTTGTCGCGGCCGGCTTGACCTCCAGTATCGGCGTAACGCCGATGATCGGAATCAACGACGTCAACACGGAGATCTTCCAATTAGCCGATGCGCAATCGCTGTTGAATTTTGCGAACCAAAATAACTACATCAGCCGGCTCTCGATGTGGTCAGTGGCGCGCGACAACGGCGGTTGTGCGAACCAGGGCTTTGCTTCTCCGACTTGTAGCGGGATTTCGCAAAGCAACTGGGCATTCTCGAACATCTTAAAACCGTTTGGTCCCTGATGTTTCGTTCTGCCGGGTGAGGTATTTGGCCGGCCTCGGCCAAACCTCACCCGAGGTTCTCAGTATTTATTGACAGGTAATTTCGAGTCTAGTAGATTGTGCCCGCTATAACGTACAAGGAAGTACACAGATCGCCACGGTGCAAAACGCTGTGACGGTATTGTGGGTGGGTATGGTCACTGGACCCTCTCTGATCACTCCTATCCTTTCTCTTTCTCACACTAGGACCCATTCCGATCAAGGAGACAAACATGAAACGTAGCAAAATTCTTCTCTTCGCCGGATTGTTAATCACAGCCATGGCTGGCACGACCATTGTGCTGCGGTCGACACTGGCTGCAGCGGCGGGACCGTCCGCTTCAGGTCACGGAACTATCCTGCTTCAGAATACGGAAGGCAAGACGGTCAGAAGACAGTTTTCCTTCAGTGCCCAGGTAAATCGAGATGGCACCGTTAAGGGGACGGCGATAATTCACAATCCGTCTTTCGATCCGAAGTACGCTGCCCAGTTTGACATCACGTGCCTTCAAGTTGTCGGGAACCGGGCCAGCTTTGGCGGCTCAGTTCGGAAGACAACCGATCCGGTTTTCAACGATGAGTTTGACGCCGCCTTCTTTACCGTGTTCGACAACGGTAATCCGGGCAATGGCAACGACACGATCAGCGAGATTTTCTTCGACAACGTGGTCGAGCCGAGCGCCTGCCAGTTTATTGGTGCTGACGATTTCCCGCAGATACCAATCGAATCCGGCAGCGTCCAGGTCCGGCCGTAGTGCGATAAGTTTTATTGAGTTGCAGGTTTTCACGTAAGAAGGACGCAGATCAGAAAGAAAGAGGCTCGTGAACACGAGCCTCTTTCTCTTGTCTAATGTGACAGGAAGTTCTGCGTGAGATCTATCAAGCTTTCCCAGTTTTGGAACCACCTGTCTTACCGCCACCATCAGCGGATCCTGTTCCCCCTTTTCCTTTGTCTTTATCCGAATCTCCGCCGCTTTTACCGGCGTCCTTCCGATCCTTATCCTTGTCTCTACTAGAATCGTTACGACCGCCAGATTTTTCGTTTGGATCGCGTGTAGGATCAATACTTGCAACTTTTTGGGCAAGTAAGATCTGGTTTGGAGTGGTGGATGTTGAGCACGTTAAAGCGAGCACAAAAAATGCCGTTAACGCCAAGCTCATCGAGCCGAATATCAGACGATAGTTTCTCATGTGTTACTCCTTGCCAAACTGTTGAGGATTAGATTGACTGCTCAGGATTTGTTCCGCACTCCACCCATATTGGCAAGCTAGGTTCCAAACAGTTGGTCCTCAGATGTAGGAATAAATATCGCCGACATGTGAGACCTTGAGCTTGCATCTGCTTTTGACACTGAACACATTGAGTAGTGTTAAGCAGCGGTGGCGCAAATCCAATATAAATAGAATACGAAGGCTGGCTTTATTCCGCCCAGAGCATTGAATTATTTGGAATATTCAAATTTTCTATTTGCCGTCATGTGCGAAAGTTTCGACAAAAACGACTTACCAATAACGCCAAACGAGGAAATCTTCGGCAAATCTTTATTTGAATGAAATTATGAGAAATAAACGTCGAAGCCGAGGCTCTCAAACTGGCTCCTCCCATACTGGACAGAAAAAGCCCTCAACACCAAAGAATACGAATCGGAATGTCCATGATGATGTCGCTGCAACTCACGATGTTGCCGGTGAGAGCAAAGTTAGCCAAGCGGAAAAAATGCGAGGCTGGTTGGTAAATCTTTTTTCTCAAGTCCAAAAAACCGCAGCAACTTTAGTCACATTGGTCCTTGTTGGTGCAGTTGCGATCATTGTGTTTTCGGATGTCTTCCAAAAAGACGCCGTTGTGATTGAGTCGTTTACGGTTAATTCAGAGCTACAAAACAAGGGTTATGACGGTGAGACACTGGCGAAGCAAGTTGTACATAACATTACTCTCATGATTCAGGATGCGGCCAGTATTAAGCAGTCGCTAGGATTTGACGTACCGCTTTCGACCAAAGTGTCTGATGTTGAAGTACCTGGCGCAAAGGTTTCCGCAAAGTCTCTACTCAGCTATATACGAGCGTTGCCGCCGGTTAAATACATCAGAAGAGAGCTTGGTTTTAATACGATTTATGTTGAGGGAGAAGCATCATTACACGGTGAGTTGCTGAGAATAGATCTGCGCATTTTGAGAGATGTAAATGGTAACGCGGCAGTGCAACCTGTAACGTTTTCGAAAGACCTACACGGAAAGCTACAAGGTGCTGATTCCGTTTTTACCGAAGTCAGTACTCACATATTGAAGGAGCTCGAGCCATATCTTTGGGCCGTCTATCTTTATCGGAACAAGCAACCAGACAAGGCGTTGAAACAAATCGAATATTGCATGTTTCTCGACCGCGAACACTCCGAGTTTGCACGACTACTCGAGGGCTTAATTTTGATAGATCAGAAGAACTATGAGGACGCCATTGCGAAGTTTGAAGAACTGATAAAAATGGACAATGGAAGGAACATGGACGCTCTTGCCGGAGCTTATAATAACTGGGGGCTGGCTCTGTTATACCAAGGCAACATAGATCTGGCGATCACAAAATTCGATAAGGCGATGCAGCTCAAGCCGAATCACGCTCCAATTTATAGTAACTACGGCAAGGCCTTCCTGGATAAAAACGAGCCAATTAAAGCAAGAGAAAAGCTGGAGCAAGCTCTAAGAGTCGATCCTAAACTCGCAATTGCATACTTCCACCTGGCTTACACTTACTGGACCGAGGATCCGGAAAAAGCTATTTCGCTACTGGAGAAATCAATTGAGATCGATCCAACTTATGCCCCCGCTTACAACCGCCTCGGCCTCTTGCAGGCTACGAGTCTCTCTCCTCCTAAATATGATAAGGCAATTACAAACCTCCAAAAGGCTATCGCCCTGGAGCCGGATTACGCTTCGGCATGGGCCAATCTCGGCTTGACGCGGACAAGTAAGGTAGAGGACTCCCTAGAAAGAGAAAGGGCAGCCGAACTCAAAGAGGCTGTTCGCGATTTGGGTAAAGCTGTCGAACTATATTTGAAAGAAGAGAAAGAGAAACACCTTGACCAGAATTCCATAGAGGCTTACGCGAAAGCATATAACGACCTCGGCTGGACATATGAGGTTTTAAAGGATTACCAGTCTGCGGTGCTGAATTATGAAAAAGCATTCGAGATTAATCCAAATTACTACTATGCCTTGACCGGAAAGGGTGACGCCCTTAGAAAAACAGGTAAGCTGGTAGCCGCATTAAGTGCCTATGATAACGCGCTCCAACAGTCCGACGCAGATCAGGAGACGCGACTCGCTGCGTTTCGTGGTAAGGCTCTTGTGTTTTGGGAAGGATGTCCGAGTTGCCCCCCGCGCAGGGACATAAAAAACCTCGAGCAAGCTGTCGAGATGTTTACCAGAGCTCAGGAGATAAAAAAGTCAGATGACATAGGTAAAAAACTAGCAGAGGCCCAGGAGATCCTTAAAAGATTGCGGAATGTGCTACCTCAGAGCTCGCATTGAATCTCTTAAATCGAGCAGAAGTCACAGCCGTTATCAAGTGGAGTCTCCTGAGAAACAAACATACCTCGTGCAGATGTCAGCGAGTGGAACCTCGCCCGTTTGAAAACAATTGCAGGGCTCCCTTCGTGGCCGCCCGCCGTCCACACGCGGATTAACGAAACTGGCGGTCACGTACCTCTGTGGCCTAATGTTTCAGGTGCTTATCGAACCAGGCCAACATGCGGCGCTGTACGTCTAACTGGTGGCTACGCTCCTGGATGTTATGACGCTCGCGTGGGTAAATAACCAACTCTGTCTCCACTCCGAGATCCTTTAGCGCGGTATAGAATTCGTAGGCCTGACCGACCGGAACACCAGAATCCAATTCACCATGCAGCAGCAGCGTGGGCGCCCGGCAGTTTCGAACCGACATGATCGGAGAGCGCTCGTCATAACCTTTGCGATTGACGTGCGGACTATCCACGAAAGAAATGCGGAGCGACGAGCGTAGATAAGACGTGCCATACAAGCTGAAAAAATCTGAATGCCCGGCTTGTGCAACGGCAGCCTTGAACCTCGTAGTATGAGTGATCGCATATTCCGTCATGAATCCGCCGTTGCTCCAACCACCGATACCAAGACGATTCGGATCAGCAATCCTTTGTTGGACCAAATAGTCAACGCCGTCGATCAGATCCTGGAAAGCCATCCCGCCCCAATCGGCGATTGTCTGGTGCATTCGCCCACCTTCACCGGTGACACCGCGCGTGTTTGGCAGGAAGACGACGTAGCCATTCGAAGCCAGCAGTTGTCCCCAGTCCCACCATTTGCTGCCGTGCCAACCCATCCACCAGGCAGTGTCGCCCGGATGCGTATTAACGATCGTCGGGTATAGCTGGCCTTGCTGGTAACCAGGCGGTGTAATAACGACACCGCGACGGAGTAGTCCATCTTTAGAGTTCTTCCATGTGACTTCGCGCAGTCGGCCAAGTTTCCAGCCGGCTGTTTGTGGATTGAAGTTGGTTAACTTTCGCGACGGCGCATCCGGCTGCAACACCCAAATTTCACTCGGCGAACCAACAGTCTGCGAAAAATACGCGGTCGTGTTTCCGTTGGTACTAAAACCGACATTCCACTGCGAGTGGACTACATCCGTAAGCTTGCGAGTGTCGCCGTTAGCCACATCAAGAGTTAGAAGAACCTGGTGTGTTCCCTCTACACTCTGCGCCATGAGATGTTTTGAATCCAGCATCCACTCCAACCGGAGAACGCTGCCCGCATAGTCTTTCAAGAGCGGACGTGATGGACCACCGCCTGCCGGTACAACAGAAACCCACGAGGCATATTCTTTTGTGGGTGGTCCTTCATAGAAACTTATCAAGCGCCCGTCGGGAGACCACCGGAGTGCTCCTGTAAGATTGACCAGCTTGTTCAAGGTGCGCGCGACTTCACCGGTTGCACGATTCACGACGATGAGAGAAAGGTTCAAAGAATCTTCAGGCTTTGGAGTCGGAGCCACGACGAGCGCGAGCTCATCACTCTTGGGCGCCCACGCCAACTCGTAGATTTCGAAGTCCTGTTTTGTTACCTGCATGGCTTTGCGATCTGACACATTCGAGATCCACAGCCGCGAATACCTGAGATCGTGGTCGACTTCAATCGCATCCGTTCTTTTCTCTTGCTCGTCTCGCGTCGGTTGGCCACGCGCTACAAACGCAATCATTTTACTGTCCGGCGACCACTCGAAGTCTTCCACGCCACCTGGCGCCGAAGTCAGTTGCACTGCGTTCGCCTCACCCGCACTGAGTAAATAGATTTGCACACCCGCCCTCGCGTGATCAGAAAGAAACGCCAGAGTTTTACCGTCAGGGGACCAGCGCGGTGAGCCGGCGTTGATAAGACCAGGAACCAACGGACGGGGAGACTCACTACCATCAACCCGCATGGCCCAAATGTTGGAGGCGCGCGGTTGCGTGTTCGAGGCCGCTGGTTCCGTGATCACGAATGCGACCTGTTTGCCGTCAGGCGAGAGTTGAATATCACTGAGCTCCCGGATGCTAAGGATGTCTTCGGGCGTGATGGTTTGGGCCGGTATGTTGAAGAAGCAAAATAAAACGGCTGCTGTCGCAAGGAGTAACTTTATGCGCATGATGAATCCTTCCTTCATACAGATAAACCCAAGCGGCGAGATGTTATGACAAGAAATCCTGTGAAATCTCGTAGATCGTTACAAATTACATGATGCTAAAAAGATGGCTCAAAACCCCGTCCCGGCGGTGTTATGTAGCGGGGAAAGAAATTGGAAACGATCCGTTAAGAAAGGTGAAACTCGGATCGTTTACAAAGTGGAATTACTTTAGAGCGAAAATACTGGGGGAATTATGTTGAAGGTACACGCCAAAAGATTGGATTCGGCTGAAGTTCTTTGCCTCGAAGGCCAAATCGTAAATGGTGACACGGAAACTCTGCGCAGCGCCGTGCAATTGGTATCCGACGCCGGCGACATCATTCTCGACTTCTCAAACGTCACTCTCCTGGATGCTCACTGTCTTAGCGTCTTCCTGCCACTGCGCGAAAACACCATCGCAAATGGAATTCACTTCGAATTGATAAATGTGAATCCAGGTTTGTCGAGAGTCTTCGAAATCACACGGCTCGATACCGTTTTCGAAATTAACTCCGGCGTTGAATTCTGCCCTAAGCCCACTTACGCCCCGCGACTGCGCGTGGCTGCCTAAGGTCTTTCAAGCACGACCAGCTTGTTCCGGTAATCGAGAGTCAACACGAAGTCTTTGAGAAATCCGTTGCCGATGTTGATGCCCCAGGGCTTTTTATCGCGGCCGGTTCCTTTGCCGAAGAAGATTACCGCCGGTGCGTCGACGGAGATGCCGCCGACCGTTACGTTGTTGACCTTCCCTTTCCTGTTTTGAGACACGCCGTTGTAACCAACATCCGTGCTCACTGGCGCCTGGTCGAATTCTTCTTCCAAGCCGAGGTAAGAAACTGCGGCGGGCGTGAGATTGAAGGTGCCGCTGGATCCGGTGTCGAGATTGCCAACCATCTTCTTACCATTCACGAACACATCATCAAGCAGCACGTTATCGGCAT
>Ga0105247_10000151_pt1 | contig 67945 bp, 57 predicted proteins | sample KBSS24metaG_FD_81519 | JGI IMG/M metagenome (GOLD analysis project Ga0105247, IMG submission 81519) | Switchgrass rhizosphere microbial communities from Kellogg Biological Station, Michigan, USA - KBS S2-4 metaG | ecosystem: Host-associated > Plants > Roots > Rhizosphere > Soil | place... | reverse complement strand
GTGAATTGACACGCGGGCCATGCAATTGAAAGCCGGCGCTCACAGGCGCCAACGTTTCAGCCGCAAAGTATAGATGCTCGTGACGACGCGACACGCCGGTGTGCACACAGGGGCGACTTTCGGGTGAATTTCTGCCCGCACCCGGCCGGAGCTGACAGCGATCCACCGAGTCATGCTGGGAAGCAAGTTAGGGCCCCAACGCAGCGATGCGCTGGGGCTTTCTTTTTTGGACGGCTTCCACCACCCCAACAACGCGTGGGACTCATTGCAGCCAATGTCGCCGAGGAGCGACATGAGTCAGTCGCTCATCCGGGTATCACCGCGCCAGCCCTTGGCGCGCGGCGCGCCTCAGAATTCCGCGGCGCTCGGAGGCCAAGTTACTCAACAGCGGTGACAAGCAATTGATTTTCTTGACCACCCGTGAGCTTTGCTCCAGCCTCTATCAGAGATTTTCTCAAATTCTCCGTAATCTTGAGATTCAAAGCACGCTCGGACCACTTCAGTGCCCGCAATTTGTCTTCGTTCGATCCGCTGTTTATCCAACGCGCAGTCATAGCTAATGCAAGATAAGCGATACCAGTTGGGAAACGGGCATAACCCTTTTCAAGGTCTATGTCGCCGATCGAGTCCGCCGTGACCGCAGCCGCAGCGGGATTACCTTGCCGCATCTGCACTGTCAACGCATTTAGTTTGTATGTAATCTCCGAATCTGCTCCGCCCGCAGCGGCCTTCAGATAGAGCTCTTCCGCACGAGCCAAATCGCCACTGGCGCTTGCCAGTTGACCGGCGGCGTTATCAAGTTCAGGACCTACAATTCCCAATTGTGTGAATCGCTGATAGTCAGCCAAGCCGCGCTTTAACTCGCGACTTTCTCGCAGCCTGACAAGGATCCACCATGCCGTGCGGTAGGTAAACAATTCAATACGTGCACCTTCGTCGGCTCCTTCGTGAGACGCCGCATATCGGGCCAAGTCAACTCGAGACCGAACCTCGACAATTTCCGGAATTTTCTTGTCGGCGAGCCATTTATGCTTCTGTTGCAAAAACCGTCCCGGATAAACGCCTGCTACAAACCTTACTCTTTGGCCGGTATCCCGTTCAGCTTGGTCGAGAACCGAGTCCAACTCCTGCTGTTGACTCATGCCAAACGAAGAAAACTGCAGCAAAAGCTGGGTCGGCTCAATCTGCCCCAGAAACTCTACTTCCTTTACCTTCCGAAGATTTCGACAAACGGTCGCCAAACCCCTGTTGACCGCCCCCGGTCCGTATTCAGACAACAGTTGCGCCTCGTTTCGAATTCTAACTACCGCGAAGCTGCGCTTACCGCCGGGTACGATTTCGCCGGACAGATAGTGCTGAGTATCGGAAACGCTCGCTACTTTCTCGAGCAAGTCGTCGCCCGAAGCGATGATCACTGGGCCCACGACCGGCACTGACAGGGTGCCCAACGGTATTGCCTCGAGCACGGAATTGCGGGGTATTTCCACCCCTATGAAGCGCTCCTCAGAAAGTCTGCAAAATGAAATCTGCCGTTGGACATCGAATGCCGTGATTGCGCAGAGGGGGGATTTCGGCAGCATTCCGAGCACCTTACGGGATCTACCATCATCAACGATGTATGGAGTCGCGCCCGTGAATTCGGGATGAAGGACGATGAATTCTTGTCCTTTGATGACCCCAACTTCTTCGCCGATATCGATAATACAAATGGCGACATCCTTTTTGTGCTCGAGAACTCTTCCGCCGCTCTCCAAGATGCTTGGAAAGAAAGTCACTCGGTTCCTGCCTTGACTCTTTGACTTGTAGAGCGCTTGATCCGCCTGGGCAATTAGTCTATTTGCCAAACCAGACGAATCCTGAGCTGTTGGAACGCCTGAAACAATTCCTCCTATACTGCAGGTTATATTCCTACTCGTAGCATGAGGAATTACCAGCTGTGCCGGCGAAAATGTCGACTTCAGTAACTCCAGATCTTCATCAGATGGCAGCGACCGGTCGCGGATTGCTCCGAGGATTGAGGCAGCCAAATTATCGAATTCTGCGCCGGTAGCCGAACCCCAGGCCAGGCAAAAAAACTCCTCACCGCTAACGTGGGCACACACGCCCTCGAGTTTGCTGGCACTTCCGCAGCAAAACGCTTTCACAGCCCTGTCAATTCGGACGGCAAACGAGCGAATGACCAAATCTCCGTACGCATGTCCGTATGTGTCGTTAACCTGTTTGAAATGATCAATATCCAATGCCAGAAGGCACATTGCCGGCAGGCTCGCCTCATCAGACTTCAATTCCTCTGGCGTCGGCCCGAATGCACCCATAGTCGCCAAGCGCTCGCTAACTGTTTCATGAAACGCGGCCTTCCCCAAGAGTCCCGTCATGGGATTGAATCTAACAGCGAACGCGTTCGATGCATTGCGATAACTTCTGAGGACGACTCTCTGAATCGCATCTGACCTCGGGTATCGCAGTGCCGCATTGAATTTAGCCCTGATAACTGCCTGAATTTCGACGAGGGGAAAATTGGAACTGTGGGAGTTCTTCGTTCTGTAAGGTTTTTCAATTCCCAGGCACCAGTCGAATTCAGAACGCAGATGCGCCTCAACTTCGTTTCCATCCTTTGCGCCCCACCATGTGCTTTTATGTCTATAGAATCCCTCAACCTCTGATGCGCCTTCATCGTTGAGGTCCCGCCGACACTCCTCCGCAATCATTTTTAACCGGCTGACTTGCATGCTTTCTTCCTGTGGCCGCAGACATGCGCACTCAATCCTAACTCGCTCAATACTGAGACTCCAGCGATCTTCGACATCATCGCATCGAAACACTTAACTCCGGTCCAGCACAGACCCACTGCACCGTTTGCGAGAGTCGATTGTTATCGCGGCGTCCGAGCCCGCCGTTACACGGCGGGCGCAGGTTCCATTTGTCCCCGAAGAGGTGCTGGCTGATCCCCTAGGAAAATTGACGAAATCTGGTGCTGGATAATTTGATTTCGAGTTATTCTGCGTGCGGGTTCAGTCATGCGCTCGATGCAGGCTCCGAGTAGGGACCCGAAAAAGGACAAGCAGGTGCGTACCCCGAATATCACTCCCTTATTAGCCATACGTCGCGATCTGACGCAGCTCGAAAAGCACTTCCAAACTGCCCAGGCATCGTATGAACAATTGTGCGATGCATCTGAAGCCCGTGTATCCCGATGGGAATGGGCAAACGGTGCCGCCTATTCGTTGGACGCCCTTTTTTTCTTGATCCCGATATCGCAGTGGGCCGGGTCACTTCAGCACCACCAGCAGATCCCGCCGCGTGGACGGCCTACGGATTTAGCAGTGACGGCCGGCTGGTCGCCGAGCGACAGTACACGGAGCCGCCAAATCCAACTCATCAGTGCTATCACGGATTCTATATTGACCTGCCAGACCGGATCGTTGGTTATCGATTCCATTTCGCGAAATCGCGCACCGTAATCAATTGCAGTCAACTGGTGATCGCCGATTCAACTCCGCGCTATTTTCAGCGGTGGGGATTTCGTGGCTGGGTTAGCTATACGTACGCATGCAGCGATCACCGCATAGACTCGTTTGTCGGAGCAGCAAAAGAGCCCGACGAGCCCGAAAGCCAGTTTAGCGGCCAAGTAGTCTATAAGGAGAACGGCGTAGTCGAATTGTGGACAAAGGACTCCGGCGAGCGGAAGCCCCGGCTGTCGTTTCGCGGCAGGCCGCCAGTTGACAATCCCTTCATCCGCTTCCGCGGCAGGTGAGCGCGGCTGTCGCGAAAGGAATCGGACAGATCAAAGAAGCGAAGATGACCACACAGGACAAGGGCAAGCTTCTCGACGTCGTGGAACACGTGCGCCACTCGCTACGCGTGCGATTTGAAGGCCGCTGACGAATGACGGAGCCGCGCAAGGACGGCGGACAGCGCCTACCCGATCCCCAAATACCCCAATATCCCCTTCGCCGCTTCGCGCCCTTCAAACACAGCAGTGACCACCAGGTCCGACCCGCGAACCATATCGCCACCCGCGAACACCTTCGGGTTCGTCGTCTGAAACGCGGTAGACGCCGCCGCCGACACACGCACCCGCCCCGTCCCGTGCAACCGGATGTCGTGTTGGTCGAACCACTGCGGCGGGCTAGGCAAAAAGCCAAACGCGATGATCACCGCGTCCGCGGCCAACACCTGCTCTGAGCCAGGAATCGGCTCAGGCACGCGGCGCCCGCGTGCATCAGGCTTGCCCAAACGGGTCTCGATCAGCTTGACGCCCTCGACACTGTCCGATCCCACGATCTCAATCGGCTGCCGATTGAACAGGAACTCCACGCCCTCTTCCTTGCTGTTTTTATAGTCCCGCCGCGAGCCAGGCATGTTCCGCTCGTCGCGCCGGTACGTACAGGTCACCGATTCGGCGCCCTGCCGGATCGCCGTCCGGTTGCAATCCATGCCCGTATCCCCGCCACCGAGCACCACGACACGCTTGCCACGCATGCTGATCAGCCGCTCGGCACTACCCGCCCCGTCATCTTTGAGCAGGCCCAACTCGTGGTTGATGTTGGAAATCAGATAAGGCAGCGCCTCGTACACACCCGGCAGATCCTCGCCAGGGAACCCGCCCTTCACATACGAATAGGTTCCCATTCCGAGGAACACCGCATCGTACTCGGCAAGCAACTGCTCGAACGCGATATCCGAGCCGACATCCGTTCCGAGCCGGAACTGCACACCCATCCCCTCCATGACCTCGCGGCGCTTCTCGACTACATCCTTCTCGAGCTTGAACGGCGGGATGCCGAACGTCAGCAGGCCGCCGATGCGCGAATACCGATCGAATACGACCGGAGTCACACCATTGCGCACGAGAATATCGGCGCACCCGAGACCCGCGGGTCCCGCCCCAACAATGGCCACCCGCTTGCCCGTCGGCTGGACATTGGACATGTCCGGCTTCCAGCCGCGCTTGAAAGCCTCATCGGTAATATATTTCTCGATCGACCCGATGGTCACCGCACCCAACCCGTCGTTGAGCGTGCAGGCACCCTCACACAGCCGGTCCTGCGGACAGATGCGTCCACACACCTCCGGCAACGAGTTGGTTTTATGCGAAAGCTCGGCCGCCTCGAACAGATTGCCTTCCTGGATGAGCTTCAACCAGTTCGGAATGTAGTTGTGAACCGGGCATTTCCATTCGCAGAACGGATTGCCGCAGGCAAGGCAGCGCCCGGCCTGCTGGCTGGCCGCCTGGGGGTCGAACTGAGTGTAGATCTCCCCAAAGTTGGCCACTCGCGTCTCCACCGGAAACTTCGCCGGATCGGTGCGCGGGATATCCAGGAATTGAAGGTTTTTATCCGCCATGTTGTGTCTTTAGTCTTACCAGGCGCATCAGGCCGCGCGCCGCAGGTTTTCGATCAGCGAGTCGATGGAGGCCGCCTTGGGCTTCACCACCCAGAACTTGCCAATGTAAGTGCGAAGGTCGTTCACGATCTCCTCCGCCCAGACGCTGCCCGTCTCGGCCAGGTGCTGATCGAGCAGGCCTTCCAGGTGTTGCAGATGCGACTGCATCGACTCCGCATGAATGCGGCTGATGTCGATCAGCTCGTGGTTGTAGCGATCCACGAAGTCGCGCTCCAGATCGAGCACGTACGCGAAGCCGCCCGTGAAACCCGCTCCGAAGTTGACACCGGTGCGCCCGAGCACGCACACGACTCCGCCTGTCATGTACTCACAACAGTGATCGCCAGCCCCCTCGATGACCGCCACCGCGCCCGAATTGCGGACTGCGAAGCGCTCACCGGCCACGCCGGCAGCAAACAGTTGTCCGCCCGTGGCGCCATACAGACAGGTATTCCCCATGATGATGGTTTCATTGTGAGCGAAGCGTGCGGCGCGCGAATGCCGTAGAACGATCTTCCCACCGGCCATTCCCTTACCAACATAGTCGTTGGCATCACCCTCCAGATGCATATGCAGCCCGCCAGCGTTCCACACGCCAAAGCTCTGCCCCACGTTGCCGGTCAACCGCACGGTCACCGGCGAATCTTCCATTCCGTAGTTACCCCACCGTCGGGCGATCTCACCGGAGAGACGAGCACCGACCGAGCGGTTGTAATTGCGGACCTCGTAACTCCACTCGCCGCCTTTCTTGGCCTCGATAGAAGGCAGCATGTCCTTGACCATGCGCTCGGCGAGCTCACCTTTATCAAAGGGCGCGTTCGATGGCGCGCTGCAGTACTGCGGCGCATCGTCCGCCATGCCAGCCGTGGACAATATGGGCTTCAGATCCAACTTGCGCTGCCGCGCTGTCTCGCCTTCCAGGATCTGCAGATATTCGGTCCGGCCGATCAGGTCCTGTACGCTGCGCACACCCAGCGCCGCGAGGATCTCGCGCACTTCCCGGGCCACGAACTGGAAGTAGTTGATGACCATCTCGGGCAACCCGATGAAGAACTTCGAGCGCAGCAGGTTGTGTTGAGTCGCCACCCCGGTGGCGCAATTGTTGAGATGACAGATGCGCAGGTACTTGCACCCGAGCGCCACCATCGGCGCCGTACCGAATCCGAAACTCTCCGCGCCGATGATGGCAGCCTTGATCACGTCGAGCCCGGTCTTGAGCCCGCCGTCGGTCTGCAACCGCACCCGTTGACGCAGATCGTTCAGACGCAGCGTCTGGTGTGTCTCGGCAAGGCCCAGCTCCCAGGGCGTGCCCGCATACTTGATGGAGGATAGCGGGCTTGCACCCGTACCCCCGTCATACCCGGAGATGGTGATCAGGTCAGCGTAGGCCTTGGCAACACCCGCGGCCACCGTTCCCACGCCAGGCTCGGCAACCAGCTTCACCGACACCAGCGCCTGCGGATTGACCTGCTTCAGGTCGAAAATCAACTGCGCCAGATCCTCGATCGAGTAGATGTCATGGTGTGGCGGGGGCGAGATGAGACCGACCCCCGGCCGCGCAAAGCGCAACGAGGCGATCATGTCATTGACCTTGTGCCCCGGCAGCTGCCCGCCCTCGCCGGGCTTTGCGCCCTGGGCCACCTTGATCTGCAGCACCTCCGCGTTGATCAGGTACTCCGGGGTGACCCCGAACCGGCCCGAGGCCACCTGCTTGATCTTGGAGTTCTTCTCTGTCCGGTAACGCGCCGGGTCCTCACCGCCCTCGCCCGAGTTGGAGCGTGCCCCGAGGCGATTCATTGCGGTTGCCAGCGCTTCATGCGCCTCGGGCGACAGAGCGCCGAGAGACATTCCGGCGCTGTCGAAACGGGCCAGCACGGCTTCGACCGGCTCCACTTCATCCAGCGGTACCGGTGTCGTGCCGGTTTTCAGCGCCAGCAGGTCACGAAAAGTGGACGCCGGGCGCTGGTTGACCAGCCGAGCAAACACCTTGTACTGCTCGTAGTCACCCGCAATCACGGCTGCCTGCAAGGTCGCAACCACGTCCGGGTTGTACATGTGGTACTCGCCGCCATGCATGTACTTGAGCAGGCCACCTTGATCCATTTGCTCGCGCGGGTTCCACGCGCGGGCGGCGAGCTGCTTCAGATCGGACTCGAGATCATCGAAATCCGAGCCCTGCACGCGGCTGTCCGTACCGGTGAAACACATGTTCACCACTTCGTCCGACAGGCCAACGATCTCGAACAACTGTGAGCTGCGATAGCTCGCAATCGTCGAGATACCCATCTTCGACATGATCTTGAACAGACCCTTGCGCACGCCCGCCCGATAGCTGCGGCCGAGCTCCAGGCGCGTCGCGAAATCCAGCTTCACGCGGCCCTTGCGCATCATCTCGAACAGCACCTGGTAGGCCATGTACGGGTATACGGCCGTGGCGCCATAGCCCAGCAGACAGGCGAAATGATGCGGGTCACGCGCCGTGCCCGTTTCGATCAGCAGGTTGCACTTGCAGCGCAGCCCCTTGCGCACCAGGTGATGATGCACGGCACCGGTGACAAGCAACGCGTGCGCCGGCAACTTACCCTTGACGAGATACCGGTCCGACAGCAACAACACGAGCTTGCCGTCACGCACGGCCTTCTCAGCCTGCTTGCAGATCCGGACGATCGCCGCCTTGAGACCCTCGGCCGGCTCGTACTGCAGGTCAATGAACTCGTGAGTGACCTCTTTCAGACCGAGAATCTGCCGAAGCTTGCGTTGCGAGAGAATCGGCGAGCCCAGAACGATCTGCCGCGCGTGCTCGGGCGCCGGCATGAACACGTTGCACTCCGGGCCGATCGTGGTCTGCAACGACATCACGATCGACTCGCGCAACGGGTCGATGGGCGGGTTTGTTACCTGCGCGAACTGCTGCCGGAAGTAGTCATACAGCGAACGCACCTTGTGCGACAGAACCGGCATCGGCGTGTCATCGCCCATTGAGCCGACGGCTTCGCTCTCATCTTCCGCAAGCACGCGGATGATCTCGTCGCGCTCCTCGGAAGTGACGTTGAACATCTTCTGAAAAAGAGACAGCGTCTCCCGATCGAAGGGCTCCGCGGCCAGACGCGGGTCCACCAGGTCGGTCTCGAGATAGCGCACGCCCTTCTTCAGCCAGGTCTTGTAGGGATGCCGGGACTTCAGAATCTCGTCGATGTCGCGTGACTCGAGCAGCGTGGCGGTCTGCAGGTCCAGCGCAATCATGTCGCCTGGTCCCAGTTTTCCCTTTCGCACCACGTCCTCGGGAGCGTAATCCCAGACTCCGGTCTCTGAGGCAATCGTCAGAAACCGATTGCGCGTAATGACGAACCGCGCCGGGCGCAGGCCATTTCGGTCCAGCGTGCAGGCAGCGTAGCGGCCATCGGTGAGCACGATTCCCGCAGGTCCGTCCCACGGCTCCATGTGCACGGAGTAGTACTCGTAGAACGCCCGTAGATCCGGGTCGATTGAATCCAAGCCGTGCCACGCCGGCGGCATGAGCAGCCGCATGGCATGCAGGGAATCGAGGCCGCCCATGAGCAGCACCTCGAGCATGTTGTCCAGGCTCTGCGAGTCCGACCCCGTCAACGACACGAGAGGCTGCACTTCGGCGAGACTGGGCAGCAGCGGCGAGCGGAACAGTGGCCCGCGGGCCAGTGCCCAGTTGCGGTTGCCCTGCACCGTGTTGATCTCACCGTTGTGCGCCAGGTACCGGTAGGGATGCGCCAACCGCCACTGCGGCAGCGTGTTGGTCGAGAATCGCTGGTGAAAGACCGCGACGGAGGCCTCGAGCCGGGGATCCTGCAGGTCCCGGTAGAACTGAGTCAGGAACTCCGGCATCACCATGCCCTTGAAGACAATGGTGGTGGCGGACAGGCTCGGGATATAGAAAACCGGATCGCTCTCCTCGATCGACTTCTCGGCGAGGCGGCGCGCCATATACAGCTTGCGGTTGAACGAGGCCTCGTCCATGTCCGGCAGGCTGCAGTTCACGTAGATCTGTTCGATGTGCGGCAGCGTCTTCAGCGCCTGAGCGCCGCACGCCTCGGTACCTATCGGTACTTTGCGCCAGCCCGCCACCTCGAGACCTTGGCGTATGAGCTGCGCTTCCAGGATGTCGCGCGCCCTTTGCGCCAGGGCCGAGTCACGGTGGAGGAACACCAGCCCCGACGCAAAGCGCTCCGTCAGCTCAATACCAGCCTCTCCCGCAATCGCACGCAGGAAAGCCTCAGGTTTTTTCAGCAGCAGGCCGCAGCCGTCACCGGTCTTGCCATCCCCGGCGATTGCACCACGATGGGTCAGGCGATTGAGAGACGTAATAGCGGTCTGTACCAGCCAGTGACTGGGCTGGTCATCGAGATTGGCAATCAGCCCAAACCCGCAGCTATCGCGTTCGTAGGCGTCTTTGTAAAGTCCTGTATCGGCAGAGCTCATTGTCGTGGCCTCGTCATTATTCGATTGCAGAAAGTCGCCTGCGGCGCTTTCTGCCCGCGCGGCAAAAGGCGTGACTTTTGCCCCGCTCTGTCTTGGGCGCAAGGCGAACGTTGCCTTCCGCGGCAGGCTATTCCTGCGACGGTTCGGTCTGGAAAAACTTGCGGTCAGATGCCCGATCCGGGTGTGAACCCGGGGGCTGCAGTCGAAATCGCTCGGGTCCGAGGCCGAACTACCCGCGCGGCGGTCGCCTGTCTACACCTTCACTATGTACCCGATAATACCGGCCCACCAAACGCTTTCAATAGCAGCATGGATCTAAGCACCCCACGACTGATACTGAGACGCTGGCGCGATGCCGACCGGAGCGCTTTTGCCCAGCTCAATGATGATCCGGTCGTCATGGAGTTCATGCCCCGGCGCCTGTCCCGTGACGAAAGTGATGCAACCGCCGCTCGTTTGGGTGCAGCTATCGAGACACGTGGCTGGGGTTTCTGGGCGGTGGAGGTCAAAGGCAGCGCCGCCAGTGCCGGGGCGCCGTTCATCGGCTTCGTCGGGCTCTCCGTACCCAGCTTCCAGGCGCACTTCACCCCGTGCGTCGAAATCGGCTGGCGGCTGGCGAAGGAACACTGGGGTTGCGGTTACGCCAGCGAGGCCGCTGCAGCCAGTCTTCGATTCGCCTTCGAAAACTTGAAGCTTAAACAAGTCGTCGCGTTCACCGTCCCCTTGAACAAGCGCTCAATGCGCGTCATGGAGCGCATTGGCATGTCGCGCGATCCGGCAGGCGACTTCGAGCATCCCAAGCTTGCGCCCGGTCATCCGCTTCGCCCCCACGTGCTCTACAGAGTGAACCGCGAGTGAATGGGCACAGCGCACCTCACCGCGAAGCGTGGGCATGTATGTTCCCCGCGACGCAGAAGTTACTTAATCAACACTCGAAAAAATTATCGCCGAACAGCTCGCAATTCTTCGGTGGAACCTATTGCATCGAGAGGCGTCGTACCTCAACATGCGCCCGCGTCGCGGTGTGTGGTACCGATCGTGACGTCCAGAGATGGTCGTCCGGACCCATGGAGGTGTTTCAAACCCCGATGATCAAGAAACGCACAGAGTCCGCCAGCGCTCAGCCGCGCCGGCATGCCGGAAGCGACCCTGCTTCCCGTCTTCAAAGCGTTAACCAGTATTTAGAAAAGAACTTCCCCGACTTCTTTGCCGAAGCACGTTTCCAGGTGGGGGATGATGACTACTTCCTCTACGCCCGCTTCGGCCAATACCTGGCTCGAACAATCGAGCTGAACCGCGTTTCCCGCGACAAGATAAACCGTGGCTTCACCGTGTTGAACAAGATGGCACGCGTGTCCGCCAGGAATCCCCGCATCCGCGAAATGCTCGTCTCGGGTCCGCTCGAATACATCGTGGACGCTCCCAAAGCCCGAGCGCTGGCGCGCAAGCGCCTGTCGCCAGTGGCGCAGGGTTACATGGAAAGTCTCTGCGAGTGATCCGCCGTCGCGCTGCCGCGGTCTAACGCCGCGGCGCGCGATACGTTCGGCGCCCGTGGGGCCTGTCGCTCATCGTCGGCTCTCGCGACTCAACCCTCGCTCGGCTCCTCCGGCGTCAGCACAAGCTTCAGACTCTGCATGCGTCTGATGACCTGCAGCGTAATCGCGTTCCCCACAGGACAACGACTCAGCTGCAAGTGCAGCGCGTCAATCCCATCCACCGCCGCATCATTCACCGCGACGATCAAATCCCCTGACCTGAGATCGGCTTTCGCGGCCGGCCCTTGCTCATCCCGCGTCATGATCTCAACAGCCCGCGAACCCGGCAGCCCCAGCGCACGCACCAAACGCAGATCGAGCGCCCGATCGCGGACAGTCACACCAAGGTAAGCGCGCCTAACACGCCCCTGGGTCAGGATCTCCGTGAGCACCCATTGCGCAGTGCCCGCCGGTACCGCGAACCCGATTCCCTGCGCCATCGCAATAATGGCTGTATTGACGCCCACAACCCGTCCGCGCGAGTCCACCAGCGGACCACCCGAATTGCCGGGATTGAGTGCCGCTGTGTGCTGAACGACTCCCTCTATGAGCCGGCCATGCCGACTCCGAAGCGACCGCCCCAGCGCACTGACCACTCCCGCAGACACTGTTGACTCGAATCCAAACGGATTCCCCACCGCGACAACAAGCTGTCCCGCACGCAAAGCCTGCCCAGTAGAGAGTCGCGCATAAGGCAGCGCCCCCGCCTGTGCGCGAAGCACCGCAAGATCAGTAGAGGGATCCCGCCCAACGACAACCGCGGGAACGCTGCGCCCGTCCACAAAAGCAACGCGCGCATCCTGCACATTCTGTACGACGTGCTCGTTGGTCAACACATAGCCATCCGGCGTTACGACCACTCCGGACCCGGCACCCCCTCGAGCGCGAGCCGCCTCACCGGCGCCGCCCACATAGATACTGACCACCGCAGCGCCGACATGCTCAACCGCGCCGACGACCGCTTCCGAGTACGCATCCAGCACCTCATCTTCTTCGAAGGTCTCCGCGCGAGCACTCGCCATATCGTCATTCTCGTGCAACATAGTAGGCGTGGCATTGGGCGTCCCTCCAACGATCTCAACCCACCCTACCCATCCGGGTAAGCACGTCATGTAAGCCCCAACGAGCGACTCGCCGTCCGGCGTTTCCTGCCAAAATCCCGCGGATGGCCATCACACTCTCCCAGACCGCACTACTCCTCGGCGCCGCCGTACTCGCCGTCTCTATTTTCAGGCTGCTCAGGCTGAGCTCGATACTTGGGTATGTCGCCGCCGGAATGGTCATCGGCCCGTGGGGCCTGCGACTCGTCAGCGACGTCCCCAGCATCATGAGCTTCGCCGAGTTCGGCATCGTGCTGCTGCTCTTCATCATCGGCCTCGAGCTCCAACCCACACGCCTGTGGGTGATGAGGCGCAACGTGTTCGGGTTAGGCTCCGCACAGGTGATCCTGTGCGCTGTGCTGCTGGGCCTGGCAGGATGGTTGCTGGGCCTTGAACCGATACCCGCGCTCCTCGTCGGCTTCGGCCTCTCGCTATCCTCCACTCCACTCGTACTTCAGTTGCTCGCTGAGCGGTCGCAACTGAAAAGCCCGCACGGGCGCGCAGCGTTCGGCATCCTCCTGTTTCAGGATCTCGCAGTTCTCCCCGTACTCGCAGCACTGCCATTGATCGCACCTGCAGCCGCTGAGGGCACTGGTGACGGCCACGGAATCATCAACCTCCCCAAGTTGCTCGGCGTCATGGCAGCGATCGTCATAGGTGGACGACTTCTGCTACGGCCGGCGTTGCGAGTCGTGGCACGCCTCAAAGTGACCGAGGTATTCACGGCTGCTGCACTGTTGACCGTGATCGCCACCGCCATCCTCGCGCGGGAAGCAGGACTTTCGATGTCTCTGGGTGCGTTCCTCGCCGGCGTCCTACTCGCAGACAGTGAATTCCGACACGAGCTCGAGGCCGATCTCGAACCCTTCAAGGGCCTGCTGCTCGGCCTCTTCTTCGTTGCCGTCGGAATGGCCGCCAATCTCGGCCTGCTGCAATCAGAACCGATGCGTGTGCTGGCCGTGACCGGCGTGTTCCTGGCGATCAAGCTCATGGCCATCTCCGCGCTCGGCCGCGCTGCCGGTCAATCCGGACAATCGGCATGGAAGCTGGGCTTCACGTTGCCGGCCGGTGGCGAATTCGCGTTCGTGTTGTTCACGCTGGCCGCGCGTGAGCGGATCATCGACGGCGACCTGGCCGACCTGTTGGTGCTCGCCGTGACGCTGTCGATGATGATCGGCCCGCTGCTGTTGATTCTGTACGACGCGCTGCAGAGCCGTTTCGGCGGCGAGCCTGCCCGTCCCTTCGATGGCATCGATGAGAGTGAGAACCGCGTCATCATCGCCGGGTTCGGACGCTTCGGCCAGATCGTTGCCCGCGTCCTCAGCGCACGCCGGATCAAATTCACCGCGCTCGATTCCAATCAGACCCACGTAGACTTCGTGCGAAAATTTGGCAACAAGGTCTATTACGGAGATGCATCGCGCCTCGACCTCCTGCGTGCAGCAGGCGCCGAGACAGCATCCATCTTCGTGCTCGCCATCGACGACGTCGATTCGTCCATTCGCACCGCCGAACTCGTGCGTGAGCAATTCCCGCGCCTCAAGATCTTCGCCCGCGCACGAAACCGCCAGCATGCGTTCGCGCTAAGGGATCTCGGAGCGCGATACATCATTCGCGAAACGTACGTATCCAGCCTCGAAATGGCCGCAACCGTCCTCGAATCCCTAGGCGACCCCTCCGCCAGCGCCAAGGCACTCGTCCGCAAGTTCCGGCAGCACGATGAAGCCGTTTTCGACGCCCAGTACGCAGTTAAGGATGACGAGACCAAGTTCCTTGCCACCTCGCGTGAAGCGGCCTCACAGTTGGAACAATTGTTCGCAGCGGACGAGGCCAAATCGGATTGACCATGGACGACGCACTACGAGTACGTGAGTTCTGGTTCGGAAAGTCGCTGACAGGCTCACTGCCCGGCCAAGGTGAAATCGCATCACGGGCCCTGGCGCTGAACCGCCGCGCCAGCCTCTGGTTCGAACCCAACCCCCAACTGATGGGCCAGCAAGATGAATTGGTTCGGGCGCAATTCCAAGGCCTGGTCGAGCGTGGGGGCCGCGGGGAGCTGGCGAGTTGGGCCGACAGCCCACGCCGGCGACTCAGCCTGATCATCCTGCTCGATCAATTCCCGCGCCACATCTACCGCGGAACTGCGAAAGCATTCGCGTATGACCCCGAAGCTCTGGCCCTGACGCTTTCCGGAATGCAGTCCGCAGCAGATGGCGCTCTCAATATTATCGAGCGGCTCTTCTTCTATATGCCGCTGCAACACGCCGAATCGACAGAAGTGCAGGACGAGTCCGTGTCAGCCTACAGACGCCTGGTCGCCGAGAGCCCCGCGGAAATGCGCTCCACGTTCGAAAGCTCGCTGCAGTCCGCCGAGGAACATCGCGCCCTGATCCGGCAGTTTGGCCGGTTCCCCCACCGCAATCGTCTCCTTGGCCGCGACACTACGCCCGAAGAAGATGCGTACCTGAAGAAGGCCGGCGACCGCTTCGGTCAATGACGCCCCACTGAGTCGAGCCCAGGCCGCCCGGCGGACACAGTCACTCGTGAACCAACCGCTCCAACCTCCGAACCCTGCGCTCCAGCTCCCCTCGAGCCTCCAACAATTCCACAGCTAGCGCCGCGCCGGTCACGTTCACACCCAGGTCACGCATCAGCCTCCCCGCCATCCGCAAACGCGGAATCGACGACGCCGACACCACCCATTGATCCGGCGACGCACCTCGGGAGACAACCACGCCGAGCTCAACGAGCTCGACAACCGCCGACATGTCCATCAGGCACAGCCGACACACCTCCGTTACGGCAATCCAATCACCTTCGCCCAGCAGCCGCACATCCGTTACGGTAGTCGGGTTTGACATGGCATCCTCACCCCTCAAGATCCGCACGCGGATTGAAGTCAGAAAACTTCTGCTTCATCTCGTCGTATAACGCGCGGGCCTCCGGCGAGTTGGCCGGCGGCACCACGACCTTGAGCTGGATGTACTGATCCCCCGGCTGTTGGCCGGGAAGTCCACGCCCACGCAGCCGCATCTTCTGCCCCGACTGTGAATTCGGTGGAATACGCATCTCAACACCGCCCCCCAGCGTCGGGACTGTCACCGTCGCACCTACAGCAACCTCCCATGGAGTGAGAGGCAACGTCAGCGTGACGTCGCGCCCCTCGAGTTGGAACAGCCGGTGCGGCCTCATGTGAACTTCGAGGTACAGATCACCCGGACGCCCGCCACCCGTTGCCTGCTCGCCCTGACCAGCAAGGCGGATCAGCTGCCCGTCAGTCACGCCCGCAGGAATCGTGACGCGCACCGTGTGCGTCTTCAGATCCAGTGTGCCGTCCGGCTTCAGATCGGGACGCTTCAACTCGAGCGTTCGCGTAGTCCCGTTGAAGGCCTCTTCCAGATCGATGTCAACACGCGCATGGTGATCACGTGCCGCACGACTGGCTCCTCCGCCACCAAAAGGGCTACCACCACCGGCACCACCAAAACCGCGGCCGCCGAACAACGACGAGAAGAAGTCGCTGAAGCCTTCAGCTTCCTCGAATTCCTCCGTCCGCGCTCCGCCCCGGGCGCTACGCCCCTGGCGGGGTCCGCCTCTGAACTCGAAGCCGCTGCCCCAGTCCGGCGGTGGCCGGAAGCTCTGTCCGGACTTCCATTCGCTGCCCAGCTGGTCGTACGCGGCACGCTTCTCGGGATCCTTCAGGACCTCGTAGGCCTCCTGGACCTCCTTGAACTTATGTTCCGCATTGGCTTCCTTGCTGACGTCCGGGTGGAACTTGCGTGCCAGGCGTCGGTACGCCTTCTTGATCTCGTCCGCTGTAGCCGTGCGGGCTACGCCCAGAATTTTGTAATAGTCCTGATATTCCATGAGTCGCGATACGCCTCAATTGAACCGCTGAAATGGGGACGAAGCACCGCCCCGGCAAGAGGGCTATGCGCCCCCGGCTACGCGCCCCGGTTGAAACCCATACGTCCAGCCCCAAATCTGCGAGCTAAGGGAACACTTACCCACTGACCGTATGAACACCAACGCCCCTACCGCACCGGATTCTATTCTGGTGGCCTGCCCGCAGTGCCACTCAGTAGTGCGGACTCCGTCCGACCGTGTGAGCGAGCATCCGAAATGCCCTAAGTGCAAGGCCCAACTGCTCGAGGGACAGGTCATCCCCCTCGACACTGCGTCCTTCACGACTCACACCACCAAGAGCAGCGTCCCCGTGCTGGTCGATTTTTGGGCCCCCTGGTGCGGCCCGTGCAAGGCGATGGCCCCGGTACTGGAGCGCACCGCACAGCAACGTGCGACTACCTTGCAGGTCGGCAAGGTCAATACGGACGAGCAGCCAGATCTCGCAGGGCGGTTCAACATCCGCAGCATCCCGACGCTGATCCTGTTCCGCGAGGGCAGAGAGCTGGCGCGCCAGTCCGGAGCCACAGACGCCGCGACCCTCGGTCGCTGGCTGGACGGCTCACTGGGCCGCTAACCGGGCTTGAGCTGCGCCGACTCGGTGCGGCCGGCGTTCCCCTTGCCCAAATCGATGCACATCCAAGCGGTTTAACGGTCTATGGAACTCACCGATCGCGCGGGGGGCGCGTACCCCGTAGGGCATGGTTTTTGCACGCTGGAGGCATGCTCGACACATCGCGTCTTACATCGTCCGCCCCAGCTCGCCTGATGCGCTTATCTCGTCCACCACCCCTGAGGAATCTCCGGGCGTTCTGTATTGCTGCCCGTCATCGCAGCTTCAAGTTCGCCGCGGACGAGTTGTTCCTCACGCCCTCGGCCGTCAGTCACCAGATGAAGGAGCTGGAAGACTCGCTCGGCGTGCGGCTGTTTGAACGTAAGACACGCGCGCTCGAGCTGACGACGGCGGGGCACACGTTGCTGGACGAAGTCGAGCCCTTGCTCGAGGCGCTCGATCGCAGCTTGGCGCAAATCGCGCGCCGCAACGGCAGACATACCCTGCGGGTGTTGTTACCGCCGTTTTTTGCGAGCGAATTGTTCATACCACGCCTGACCAGCTTCTGTGCCGAACACCCGGAAATTGACATGCAGATCGATACGCGCGATCCGCGCCCATCGATCCATCCGGCCACGGCCGATGTCTCCATCCTGCTGTCGGACCAGGTCCCGCAGGGGCTGAAGACCTCGAGACTGTTTTCTCTGTCACTGACGGCTGTCTGCTCGAAGGAGCATGCGCCGACGGTGGCGCGCCTCGGCAGCGAAGTCTTCCGCGAGATGGCGTTGATAGTACATAAGACGCGGCCGTTCGCCTGGACGAGCTGGGCCGAAGAGCTCGGTCTCGAAACACCCGAGCCCAAGAACGTGATCGAGCTCGATACGATGTATGCGGTGGTGCGTGCGGCCGAGCGCGGCATCGGTGTTGCGTTGGTTCCATCCGCGCTGTGCGAGGCATGGTTCCGCTCAGGCACGCTGGTGCGGATTTTTTCTGCCGAACTTGCGACCAACGACACATACTTTCTCGTCAGCCGCCAGAAAGACGCCCACAAACCCGAAGTCAAAGCCATCACCAACTGGGCATTGCAGCAGTTTCGCACTGCCGAGTGAGCGCGGGTCACCCGTCAGCCCAATTCTTTTCGTTTGTCGCCCCCTGGCAGTTTTTCTATTGTGACATCGCGCGCTCGTTACAACACGAGCGGCACAATGGAACTCACTGACAGGAATCTGACACCATGCCTTCATCAAACAGTCACAATCCGTACCGGGTACTGGCCGCAGCCGCCGTTGCGTTGCTGCTCGGCCAAGCCGCGCAGGCTGCCGATCCGGACCACAACTTCGTACTCACCGCCTACAGCAACGGCACGGGCGGCACGGAGCTGATCAGCGGCAACTACGGAGCAGCAGCTGAGGCACTGCATTCCCCGCCACCCATCACCGCGTTCGACGCGAGCACGACCAGCAACAATCGTTGCGTGGCGTTCACCATGACGAAACAGTGGGACTCGGCCCGCATCGCCTGCGATCAAGCGGTACGCGATGCCCAACACGAGCGGTCGATGTTGCCCTCGTACGAGTATTGGGCACGCAAGTACAAGAATGACTACCTGGCAGTGGCGCTGTCCAACCGCGCGGTGCTGCATTGGATGTCAGCCGACTCCGCGTCGGCAGCGAACGACCTGAAGCGGGCCGAGGAACTGTCGCCCACGGCTGATTTCGTATCGCACAATCGCGCGGCCCTGGAATACTCGCACACCGCGCCAGCGGTGGCGCAGGCCCAGATGTCCGTAGCACCCGGCTCACAGGCATCCTCGCGAAATTGAGGGGGGCGTAGGTCCTGGTCACCTCAACCTAACTCATCGATGGTCCGTGGCCAGTCATCCTTGAGCAACCGCGACAAAGACCGGTCGGCGAGAATTCGCCCTCCGGTCTGACATCGCGGGCAATAGTTGGTCTCGTTGTCGGCGTAGCGGATGCGCTGCACCGGCGCGCCGCACACCGGACAGGGCTGCCCGAATCGGCCATGTACGGCCATTTCGGGACGAAACGCCGTAACACCTTCCGGAAAGTCAGCGCCGGCAGCGGCGCGCAAGCGCTCGATCCACTCCGGCAACACGGCACGGATGGCCTCGTAGAGGCGCCGCAAACTCGGCTCGTCGAGCTTCTGGCTGAGCGCGATGGGTGACAACCGGGCGCGATGCAGGATTTCGTCGGAGTAGGCATTGCCAATGCCGCTGAATGCGCGCGGGTCGGTCAGCGATCGCTTGAGAGTGTGATTCTCCGCAAGCAGCCGCTGCCGAAACTCCTCATAGGAAGCCTCGAGAATCTCCAGTCCGCCCGGATCGTGCAGCGCGAGCTCCTTGCTGCTACCAAACACGTACAGCGACGCTCTACGCTTGGAGCCAGCCTCTGTGAGGGTGAGCGTACCGGTGTCGAACACGAAGTAGGCTAGCGCGGCCCTGCCGGTCTTGTGCGCTGGCGCCGCGAACCAGTGCAGCCTGCCCGCAATCATGAGATGCAACACCAGCCACTGGTCACCTTCGAATCCTACTGCCACCCGCTTGCCCACACGCCGCAACTCAACGACGCGCCGCCCGTGTAGCGTTGCAAGTGGCGGCTCGAAGGTGCGCAGCAGAAAGGGGTGGGAGATGCGGGTGGACTCGAGCTTCGAGCCCAGAATGCGCGCCTGCAGCGCCTCGAGGTAAACCGCAATGTCCGGCAGCTCGGGCATGGGTCCTACCGCCGGTGTGCCTCAGGCGGGGCGAACATCCCCATCGAAGTCAGGATGAGTAAGGGACATCTCGGTGATGGGCCCATAACGTCCGACTTGCTCGCGCAGCTCGGCCGCATCGCCGATCAGGACGATGGCCACCTCATCCGGCGATGGGAACGCCGTTTCGATGACCGCCTGCATCTGTGCCAGCGTTACATTGCGCAGTTGCGCGCCGTAGTCCTCGATGTATCCGGCACCCAGGCCATACAGCTCGATCTCGCCCAGGGCCACGGTCCAATCCATTGCCGTCTCGAAATCGAGCGGATACTGGCCCAGCACATAGGCGCGCGCGGAATCCAACATCTCGCCCGTCACCGCGCCGTTCTTCAGTTGTGCCAGCGTCTGCAGCGCAAGATCCAGGGCTTTACCCGTATCCTGGGTCTGCGCAAACGATCGAATAGCGAACTCGCCCGCAACACTGCCGCGCGTAAAGCCCGACCGAGCGCCATACGAAAGCCCCGACTTCACGCGTAACTCGGTATTCAGGATGGACGTGAACCGTCCCCCGTACAGAGTGTTAGCCAGATCCAGCGCGGCGCGATCGGGATAGTGCCGATCCACACCCACATTGCCGATCCAGAAATAGGTTTGCACGGAACCGGGTGAATCCACGAGAAGCACGGTGCGCTCGCGTACGCGCTGCGGTTGCGGCAGCTTCGCTATCGGCCGGTTGGTCCGCGGCCAATCCGAGAAGGCCTTGGTGACCGCCCGTTTGAGCCAGACAGAATCTACGTCGCCAGCCACGACCAGCGTAAGTTGGTCGGCGCGGAAATGCGCGTGATAGTACTCGACGATGTCACGGTGCGTGATGCCGGCAAGCGAAGCCTCGCTGCCAATAACGGCCCTCGCAAACGGATGCCCGCGAAAGAGGAACGCGCGCCCGTATGTACCAATGAGCTCCGCGGGGTCGGAATCCTTAGCCGCCTTGATCAGCTCGATCTGCCGCGCCCGCAGATTCTCCAGCTCCTCGAGCTTGAAGCGGGGCCGCAGCAGAGCATCCGCGAGCAGTTCCAGCATCAACCGTTGGTCGCGTGCCAGGAACTGCCCCCTGACCGCGATGGATTCGGGGCCCGCCGCGGCGTTGAAGGTTCCACCCACCCCTTCAACCGCATCGACGAACGCGAAGGCGTCACGTTTGCCCGCGCCCTTTTCCAAAAGACCCGCAACCAATGATGCAACACCGGATTTACCGCGCGCGCCGGCAGACTCACCACCGCGCAGCACGGCGTTGAACGAAACCAGGGGTATGTCGTGCCGCGGCATGACGATCAGGGTCATCCCGTTCGCCAGCACGACCCGCTCGTGAGCCGGAACGTTTACGCCATCAACATCGGCGCCGACCAGTCCAGGAGCCGCAATGACGCCGCCGTCGTACGCGCTCGCGTTTCCGCCGGCGATAGTCACGCCGCTTCTTCCTCGCCGGCCAGCTCCCCTTCTTCAGGCAGAAGCACCCCGACCGTGCGGCGGCGCTTGTCCAGAATTTCGCGCGCTACGGCCTGCACCTCTGCACGCGTGACTCTGTCTACCTGCGCAGGGGCATCAAATAGCTTCAGCCAGTCTCCGTGAAACACCTCGTACTCACCCAGCAGCTGCGCTTTGCCGTCAATCGTGGCCAACTTCTTCCAGAAGCCAGCCGCGGTCATGTTCTTCGCACGGGCCAGCTCGGCATCCGTCACGCCGTGCTCGGCAACGTCCGCGAGCTCCGCATCGACCGCCGCCTGAACCTCAGGGACCTCGGACCCTTCGGGCAAAGTCAGGAAGAGCCAGAGCAGTCCGGGATCGAAACCTTCCTGCCAGTGCCCGCCGACCTCGATCGCGAGTTGCTTCTCTTCGACCAGCGCCCTGTGCAGACGCGACGAATCGCCATCAACGAGAATCGATAGAAGCAGATTCACAGCCGGCCCACGTACATCCGCAGCCGCAGGCGCCTTGTATGCGTATTGCAGCAACGGAGTCTGAGCCTTGCGGCGGATGACAAACTGGCGCTCACCCAGTTGCTCAGGCTCCTGTGTCCGCACCTCGACCGGCGGCTCCTGGCGCGGAATCGCCTCGAAATACCGTCTCGCAAGCTCGAACACCCGCTCGGGGGCGACATCCCCGGCGAGCACCAATGTCAGATTGTTTGGCGCGTAATACGTCCTGAAGAACTTCTGCAGGTCCTCCATCCGCCAGGACTGAATGTCAGCCGGCCAGCCGATCGTCGGAAACCGGTACGGATGCGCCACAAACGCGGTCGCCTGGACCTGCTCGCTGAGCATGCCCTGGTTGTTGTCGTCAACGCGCAGGCGGCGCTCCGAAGAAACGACACCGCGCTCGCTCTCGATCACCGCCGGCACAAATGCGAGGTTTGCGACGCGATCCGACTCGAGATCGAAAACGAGGTCGAGTGCGTTGCGGGGGAACCAGTCCTGGTACACGGTCACATCGTCGCTGGTGAACGCGTTGTTGGCGCCGCCTTGCGCCTCCATCAAACGGTCGAACTCACCCGGCTGCCGGCGCGTGGTGCCGTTGAACATCATGTGCTCGAAGAAATGCGCCAGCCCCGTGATCCCGGGCGCCTCGTTGCGGCTGCCAGCACGCACCCAGTTGTTGAGTGCAACATTCGGAATATCGTGGACCGGCCAGACAATGATCTTCAAACCGTTGGCCAGCGTCGTGGCGCGCACCGACTCACGGCCAGGCACCCGGGGCACCGCCGGCTCGGCGGCCGCGGTCATCGAACCCACGGCAAGGAAATGCGAGCCAAAGTTTTTGTTCATAGCCCCAGTCTACCGGTCCAGCCGCCTATAAAGCCCAATAGAACAAAAATCCGCCTCCGTACGTACTTTCGTAACCGCACCTGGGGCCACGAGCAAGGAGAATGGGTACGAAAGGCAGGGGCTGCAAGAGACACCGGAATGACCTGTGCAGTTCGAGCTACAGGCAAAAAAAAGGCGCCGCGAGCGGGGGAAGACGCATCGCGGCGCGCAGAAGCGAACACCGGGGAAGAGGTTCGCTATTCAAGCCTTACACGCTCAAGCTAAAGCAAGGTGCGTGCCAAGCAATGCACCTCTAGCTAGAACAATGACTTAGACCAAAAGTAAGCACCTGTACCCGGTGACGAGAATTGTCACCTTCAGACCGGAGGCCACCTAAGAGCCACCTTGTACGTCAGTGTGGCAATACGGCGACGCATCCCTGTGACCGCTTTCGTAGCGAATCGCAGATAGCCCGTGCCCGCGCCTCATCGCCAACCACCGCCTGCAGCCGATAGACCCGCCCAGCGGCCGTATCAGCCGCGACGACGTGCTCATGGAGCCCCTTCAGCTCCTCCCCAAACCGCGCCACCAGCGCCCGCCACTCGTTGCTGGCCCCCGCTTCACTGCTGAACGCCCCCAGCTGGATGCCAAACCCACCGCCGCCCGCCGCTCCACCGCCTGCGCCTGCGGAACCACTGCGGGACAACCCTCCACCGACCGCGCCCGGCGCGGCGCCACCCGACATGCCGCCGCCCGCGCTTGCCTCACCACCGCTGCGGGACCTCGCGCCACCGGCGGCACTCCCCCCCTGGATGCCGGACGTCGCGCTACCAGCCTGGCTCGGAGCACCGCCGCCCGCTGCATTTGCCGCACCGCCGCCGGACATCGCACCGCTGGGTGTACCCGACACACTGCTGCCCGACGTCGCGCCACCGACTGCACCCGGCGCAGCGCCACCCGACGTCGCGCCACCGGCTGCACCCGGCGCAGCGCCACCCGACATCGCGCCACCGGCTGTACTCGACGCACCGCCGTTCGGCACCGCGCCACCCGCCGCACTCGCCGGCCTCGGCATCGGCATCGCAGCCTCACCAGGCGAGGCCAAGCCACTGCTACGCCCCCCACCCCCACCCGCATTCGCACCCGCCCGCGCGTCGGCACCTGTCCCAGCCGTGCCGCCCGCCGCAGCCACGCTGCTCTCGCCAGCCGTACCTCTCGCAGTAGCCGCGCCAGCCGCACCGCCCGCACCAGCTGCGGTGCGCGCACCGCCCGCACCACCCGCACCACCCGCGCCGGCCCCGCCGCCGGCACGACCCGCAGCGACCCGGCTCCCCGCATCAGTCCCCGCCTGCTCCCCCAGCGAAAAATTCTCAATACGAATCCGCGCCTCTTGCGCCCACTTTCCATTTGGATGCTCCGCAAGAAAGGCGCGGTACGCATCCACCGTGTCCGCGCTGCCGGCACGCTGCCAATCGCGATCCTCGCCAAGCTGCACGACCCGTGTGCGCGCCTGCGTCACCAGCTCGCTCTCCGGATGCCGTTGAATGAACTGACTGTATCCAGCGATCGTGTCAGCCGCTTCCGCAGAGCGCCAATCCTGCTGCTCGCGGCTGCACCCAGTCAGCAGCAGCAGTAAACAGATACCGATCGCACCATTTCCTGCCCGGATTGTGATCATCGTCAGCACCTTCCCCTCGCGGCTACTGGATATTGTACCGGCGCCCTTGAGGCCGCGACCGTCTCGACTGGAGTGAAGATGAGCGACATGCCGAAGCGACGACTGATTGATCAGCTCGGAAGCTCACCGACATTTGTAGCTGAAGGGTGCCACCTGACCGGCGACGTCGAGACCGGCGGCCCACTGGTCGTATGTGGCGCGATACGCGGCGATGGTCGCGTAGGTGGGGCACTGAGCATGGCCGCGCGGTCGGAGTGGGAAGGTGAAATCCATGCTCAAGCCGCCGTCATAGCCGGACGCATCTCCGGCAAGTTGGTTGTCGAGCAGAAATTGGAAGTAGGTGCGACCGCCGTCATCCACGCCGATATCGTCGCCCGCAGCATCGCGATCGCAAAGGGCGCTGTGATCGACGGAGAAGTCACCGTCACAAGCGGCCAACCCGTCGTCCGATTCGAAGAGAAGCGCGGCCCGGCCTAACGCTTCCCCGGCAACCTCGTCCTCACTTGAGCTTCGCAAGCAGCAGTTTGAATCTCGGATCATCGCGCAGGCAGTCGTAGTCGGGATCCTGTTCCACCCAGTCCCGCTTGCCCCAGCCGCGACTGAAGACGCGTTCGATGATCGCCAGTGCCTCTTCCTTCAGCCCCGCCCGGGTCCTCAAACAGGCGGCATTGATCAGCGCACTCATGTCGTCGGGATAGAGCTCCAGCGAGCGACGCGACCATTCCATCGCGCGCTCCGTGTCACCCTCGTCGAAAAGCGCGAGCGAACCCAGCGCAAGCGCGCGCCCTTCGACAGGATTCAACGCTAGGACGCGTTCGACACGAACAATACCCTCGCGAGTAGCAGCTCTCGCCTCATCCTTCCGGCCCAGCATGCGCAGCGACTGCGCCAGCAGCAGGATGCTCTGAAAATCCTCTTGCCGAACTTCCGAGGCTCTGCGATACAGATCCGCGGAGCGCTCCGCTTCGCCGCGCGCGAACGCCATGCGCCCGTAGTAGTAGTACGCATCGAACAAGTGGGGATTGATGCGCGCCGCCGCCTCGAAGTGCGCCTGCGCTTCATCGTAACGTCGATGCAACGACAGTGCGAAGCCCCGCGCGACGTGCGCGTCGGCTAGATCCGGCGCCAACTCCATGGCCTTGTGACTTGCCCTATCAGCTAATTGCAGGTCTTCGTCGCGGGCTCCCCACCACTCGAATAGCGAGGCATGCACCGTCGCGAGCCCAGCCCATGCCGGCGCATAATCCGCATCCAACTCAATAGCCCGTTCGAACATCCGCCGACTGTGGTCCATGTCGGGCTGCTGCATACGATGCAAGCTCTGGCGGCCGCGTAGGAAGTGTTCGTAGGGTTCGGCGGCCGTCTGCAGGCGTCGCACGGCGTACCTTTCGCGCTGGGACAGCGCGCCACCTCGCAATGTCGTTGCGACCGATTCTGCGATCTCATCCTGGATGGCGAACACGTCACCAACATCGCGATCGAAACGATGGGACCACTTGTGGTAGCCACTGGTCACGTCGATGAGTTGCACCGTAATGCGCAGCCGATCCCCATCCTTGCGCACGCTACCCTCCAGCAGCGCGCCCACCCCCAAACGGCGGCCCGCCTCCCGGACGTCCACGCCGCCGCCACGGAACTGGAACGAAGAGCTTCGGGCGGCGACACGCAAACCATCAACATGTGTCAGAGCGTCAATCAGTTCCTCCGCCAGACCTTCGCAAAAATAGTCCTGATCGCGACCAGGACTCATGTCTGTAAACGGCAGCACAGCGATCGCGCTGGCGTCTGGCGCGGCCGATGCGAGCTCATCAGATCGTGTCCTGGTGCTTCGAGAGACTTTGGCGACGAATAGATACCCGCTCCGGTGCCGCGTCTCGATGTACCGCGGCTGCTTCGCGTCGTCCCCGAGCGCCTTGCGCAGCTCTTGAATACACGTCACGAGCGCGTCGTCGCTCACAATCGTGTTGCTCCATACGGATGCAAACAGCTCCTGCTTAGCCACTGGCTGCCCCGCGCGATCAACAAGCAAGGCGAGAACCGCGGCCGCTTTGCGAGTGAGCTTGATCTCGCGCTCGCCTTGCCACAGCCGCGCGGTGAGCGGCTCGAATCGAAAATCACCGAAGCTAACGTGATCGCTCATTCGCCGCTGGGTCCCAAAGTAGTCCCCCCAAAGTAATCCCGCAGAAATCCCGGCATTCGCCCGGGACTCGCAAGCGCCACCCCTCATACCCTTCTGTCACAACCCACCCGCGCGAACAAGTCGGCCAAGTACGTCCAATGCGCGCGCACGCAACCAATCCATTGGGGAGACCACTGCAATGAAACGTCTGTTGATCTTCGTGTACGGCGTCGTCTGCTACATCGTCTTCTTCGCCACGTTCCTGTACGCCATCGGCTTCATTGGGAATTTTGCGGTCCCCAAGTCGATGGACTCGGCCCGTGACGCCCCGCTCATGGCCGCGCTGCTGACCAATCTGGGACTGCTGGCGCTATTCGCGCTCCAGCACAGCGTTATGGCCCGCCCTGCGTTCAAGCGCTGGTGGACGCGCATCGTGCCCGAGTCTGCCGAGCGCAGCACCTACACGCTGCTCTCCAGTCTGGCGTTGATCGTCCTGTTCGCCTTTTGGCAGCCCATGGGCGGAGTGGTCTACCAGGTCACCTCGCCGATCGGCCAGACAGCGCTCTACGCCGCGTTCGCCTTCGGCTGGGGATTGCTCCTGTACTCGACGTTCCTGATCAATCACTTCGACCTGTTTGGCCTTCGCCAGGTTTGGTTGCAGCTGCTCAATAGGCCACACACACCCATTTCGTTCCGGACACCCACACTGTATCGCTACGTGCGTCACCCGTTGTACGTCGGCTGGCTCTTCATATTCTGGGCGACGCCGAGCATGACGCTTGCGCACTTGCTCTTCGCGATCGGCACGAGCGCTTACATCCTCATTGCGATTCAACTCGAAGAGCGCGACCTGATTGCCGCGCATCCCGAGTACGAAAACTATCGCCGCCGTGTGCCGATGCTGGTGCCATTTGCGAAGCGCGGCGCGGGGCAGTTGCCGATTAGCCGTGCACCGGTTGCCCGACAACGCTAAATTTAGGGTGCCACCGCCAAGGAGAATGGATTGGCACCCTACGACGACGACCTCGAGATTTTCGCAGCACAGGGTACCCCGCCGCTGCCAGTCACGCCTGATGCGGGCTACGTGGAGCACGACGGCGCCCGAATCTGGTATTCAGCTTACGGGGCCGGTCCCGCCGTGATCCTGTTGCACGGTGGTATGGGTCACGGTGGCAATTGGGCCCACCAGGTTCCCACTCTGCTCGACTCCGGCTATCGCGTCGTGCTCATTGACAGCCGTGGACATGGCCGAAGCACCCGTGATTCACGCCCCTACATGTACGAGTTGATGGCGTCGGATGTCCTGGCAGTGATGGACATCCTGCGCCTGGAAAAAGCAGCGGTTGTTGGCTGGAGCGACGGCGCGTGCACTGCCTTGATCCTCGCCATGCAGGCCCCAGAGCGCGCCGCGGGCGTCTTCTTCTTCGGCTGCAACATGGACCCCAGCGGCACGAAGGAAATCGCCTGGCCCAATCCGATCCTGGACCGATGCCTGTCCCGGCACGCCAAGGACTATGCACGCCTGTCAGCCACACCCGATAAGTTCAAGGAATTCGCCGCCGCCGTCGGCGAAATGATGAAGTCGCAACCCAATTACTCCGCCAGCGACCTCGCCACCATCCGTGTGCCCGTCTCGATCGTCCAGAGTGAGCACGACGAGTTCATCAAGCTCGAGCACGCCCAGTATCTGGCCCGGAGCATTCCCGGAGCGAACCTCACCCTCCTGCCCAACGTGAGCCATTTCGCCCCGCTGCAGCGCCCCGATCAATTCAACAATGTGCTGTGCAGCTTCCTGCAAACGGTCCTCCCCGCCACCGGCAGCCCCACTGCCACCGCATAGCTAGATTCCAGCCCAGCGACCTGGAGCTTGACCGCTAAGCGATCCGGCGTACCGCGCACGCCCCACACTAGCAATCCATTCAGCTGTAGAACCATACAGCATTCCCGCTACAGCCCAGCGTTCCCGAACCAACACTGGCGCCACTCGGCGACATAGAGGCGATTGCCCTCAACGTGTCTATACTCGCGCGACGTTCGTCCACGCGCGTGCACTTCAGTGAAAGCGATGAGATTGTTACATCTGGTGGGATATCGCGGAAACTCAGCGGAGTTTCCCGAGAACACCCTGCCAGCATTGCGGTCTGCGATCGCCCTTGGAGTGCGCTTCATAGAGCTCGACGTCCACCTCTCAACCGATGGCGTCCCAATGGTCTGCGACGAACATCAGCTCGCACGTGTCACCGGCGACGATGACGCTGATATGTCTGGAGCGCAGATGTCGGCGCTCGACGTCAGCCAGACCAATCGCTTCGGCGAACGATTCCTCGGCACCCTGATCCCCTCCCTGACGACGGCATTGCGCCTCCTCGAGGGGCGGCCCGAAATCACAGTGTTCGTAGTGTTAGGCCGTGCGAGCGTCTCCCGCATGGGCCACGACCAGGTGATCTCGCAGGTAGTACGCGCACTGAGGCCGTTCCGATCCCGCTGCGTGTTGGTTTCAAAAGACCTCGCGACCATCCACAACGCCCGGACCAGGGCCGAATATCCCGTCGGTTGGATGATCCCCGCCTACGACTCGCACACCAGACTGAAATACGAAGCATTCAAACCGGAATACCTGTTCTGCGACCGCGCTCTTCTGCCGGCCCACGGCCCCCTTTGGCGGGGCCCATGGCGTTGGGCCGTCTCCGACGTTTCAGATCTCAACACAGCTTTGGAGCTGGCCAACCGGGGAGCTGATTTCGTAGTTACCCGCAACGTGCGATCGTTGGGGGAGGCCATGCGCGCGCACGCCGCTGCACGTGCCGCACACACAGCATCGATGGCAACAGCCAACGCCGTTTCACGCTCCGAAGGAATCAGTCGGGCGGACGTCAACGCACGAATCGGCGCCGATGACATCACCCGCAGAGACGTGGGCCCGCGTGCCACACCGCCTGTCCGCACAGACTCCGTACCGCGCGGCACCGTCAACAAAGAGGAGGAATTCTACTACCCCATGCCCGTAGCGGCTGAGGCCTAGCACCAACCGAGCCCGCCGCTGCCGGATCAAAAGCTAAACACACTCCAACACCGGCGCACGTCCCTCCCGCTCCGGCACGCCACTCTCGAACTCTTCAACAATCTTCCGCTCCACCCAACTCGGCCCCGACAACCGCTCGAGAAACCCACAATGCCCCCCGTGATGGGTCACAGTGAGCTGCAGGGACGCCGCGCGGGCCAGCCGCTGCAAGCTGTGCGCCGGAATAATAGGATCATCCAGCGAAGTAATGATCCGCGCCGGTACCTTCAGCTGCTCGAGCCCGCGCCCCGTGATGGAGTAACCGTTGAGATAATCCTCGAGACTCGGAAAATCAGTGAAGCGGCGGACCAGCTCGGCGGTCATGCGGCGAAGATCCGCCATCCTGCCGATCTCCCTGAAATCATACGCATCCGGCCACACTGCCTGCTTCTTGAGCAGCGAGCGCATCCACTTGCGCACGAAGTACTGTTGATATCCCGGGAACGATTGCTCGAGCGCAACCAGAGTCTCCCCCGGATCCAGCACCGGCGAGACCGCCACCACCCTCGCAATACTCAACCCGGCCTCACCCGCCTGTGCGGCCGCCCGCAACAGAAAATTGCCGCCGAGCGAGAACCCGGCGAGGCTCAGGGGCCGGCCGGCAAACATAGTCTGAAGCGCGCGCAACGCCCCGATGACATCGGACAGACGGCAGGAATGGAACAATTCACGGTTGAGGTGATGAGTTTCCCCGTGATCACGCAGGTTCAGGCGCACAACCTCGAAGCCGCGATCGAACAACTGCTGCGCGAGTGAAAGGATGTACAGCGACTGCGCGCTGCCCTCCCACCCATGCAATATGATCGCCGGCCTGCCGATGCTGTTGGCAGGACTGGACAGGTAACTCTGCAGCCGTACCCCGTCCCCGCAGTCGAGCAGCACTTCCTTTTCGGCCGCAACGACGCCGGCCGTGCGCCGCATGATCGAACCGCGGCGCGCACCGGTGCTCGCCAGCATCGATTGCACGTGCCGGTTGCGGAGCCAGCGCGGTGGCCGAAAATCTTCGTCAGGTCGAAATAGCACGATGCGAAGCGAGAAAGCCCTCAGCGAACCCGGATCTCGACGCGATTGTTGGCGCCACCCGCACGATTCCATTCACCGGCCGTGAGCTCCGGTGATGGCTGGGGATATGGCGCAATAGTCGTCGTCGCATCTCCCACGGAAGTCTGCACGTTGAGGGCTCCGTGCGAAGTGTTGCGAACCGCTCCGACGAGGTTCGCGAACGGGAGGGGCGTTCGTTGTGCAGGCGAGAGCGCGTCATCAGACGGGTTTCCGACTGCATCGCATTTGGTGAAGGGCGTCTCATCGGGAGCAAGAGAAAATCCATCGTTAGCGTTGCCCATCAGGCAGAAGCGTCCGGGAAATGACTTGATGTCCACCACGCCACCGTGGCTCTCCTTAACCAGACGGTCCAATAACTGGCGGATCAATTCGAGCCGGGAGCCACCTAGGGCGTCGGCACCGTAAGGCACCGAGATTACCAAGGGCTTCGCCTCCGTGGGGAGAGCCCTCGGCGGAGGCCCGCTGCCATTTCCGTTAGTGGGACCACCATCGGTACGCTTCAACCCCTCACCATCGAGCGCGCTCGCGCGCTTAGCTGCGCTGACCCGATCAGCCGTGCTGCTCTTCCCCGCCGAACCGAGGCCGGAACCCAACGCAGCACCGGCAGGAGGCGCAGCATCTCCCGTACCCGTCCCGTCCGACCCCGTAAGATCGCGGCGCAGTTCCGCCACTTCCCTGCTCAGAGTCCTAAGTTGGTTGACCTGCTGCCACCACAAAGCAGTCGTAGCCAGTGCTATAGCCAACGCGATGCTGGCAACGACCCACGCCCACTGCAGACCTGGCCGGACCGGCGGCGGCTTGGGAGTCTCGGTGGCCGGCGGAGCAGGCGGGAAAGCCTCGAGCAGCAGCGCCCGGACTTCGGCCGTAATTCGTTCAGTTTGCGTATCGACGCCCGCGACCAGGGCCCTGCGCAGCTCCGCGAACTGCTCCCGCAAGGCGGTCTCCGTCAGAATTTTGGGCAATACACCCGAATCATTGGCGGCACTTTGACCGTCGGCCGATTCGTTCGGCGCCGGGACGTTGACCGGGCGAAAGGTCGTCTGGTACGCGGTGCGGCGATCCTGCAGCAAGTGCAGCTGGTACAAAACCTTCGACACGTCCGTGGGCTTGATCTGCTTGGGCAACACGCCCACCGCGCCCAGCGCACGCGCCTGCCCCAGGTACAGCTCACCTTCCTGGGAGGTGTACATCATGATCGGGATGGTCGCGGTCAGCGGATTGTTCTTGATCGCCTGCACCGCCTGAAAGCCGTCCATACCCGGCATCAGGTGATCCATGAAGATCACATCGGGCCGATGACTCGTCAGATATTCGATCGCCGCTTCCGCGTTTTCCGCGTTATCGACATCGATCTCGTATTTCTCGAGGATCCGAGCGAGAAATAGGCGTGCAGACTTGGAGTCATCGACAATCAGCGCGCGCTTGGCCCCCATGCCTGCTCCAACACCTGGTATTCAATTACCTGAGAAAGTGTAGCGCAGAACTGTCGAGGTTCCAGTGCTGTCGCACGCGTGCGACTAGTGCCAAGCGAGTAACGCCTCAGGCAACCACGCGCTCAGACCCGGGAGAGACCCGCAGGGATTGATACAGATCCGCAAGCCGCCGAGCCATGACCGCCGACGACCAGGTCTTGGCATAGGTTCGACCTCGCTCTGCGAGCTCGTTCCGCAGGTCCTCGTCCTGCAGCAGTCGAGTTACCGCCGCCGCAAAGGGCTGCAGCTTCTCCTCGACCACCAATGCACCGCAATCAGGCTTCAGGACTGAGCGGGTCCCCAGCTCAGCCGTAGAGACGATGGGCGCGCCTTGTGCCATTGCCTCAAGCAGCACGAGACCCTGGGTCTCCGTGCGCGATGCGAAAACAAAGACGTTCGCCGCAGCGTAGCAATCCAAGAGTGCGGTGTTGCGATCGAGGTAGCCCGCAAAGTGCACGTCGCGCTCTAACCCGAGGCGCGCAGTCATCTGCCGCAACGACTCGCGCGCAGGCCCTTCCCCAGCGATGACAAGCATGGCAGCCGGCACCGTGCGCCGCACCTCGACGAATACCTTCACCAGGAACTCAATATTCTTTTCGTGCGCGACCCGCCCAACATAAGTCACAAGAGGCCTGCCCGCGGGAATCTGCGCCAGCGCCCGAAAGCGCTCGCCATTACCCGGTATGAAACGATCCGCTGGCAGCCCCGTCGGCAAGACGTGGATCGGCGTGGACACGCCATACTCGAGTAAGACATCACGCATTGGGTCCGACGGGGCGATCAGAGCCTGGACGTCCGCGCACTGCGAACGCGTAAAGTGCCGTGCCATGAAGCGACCGATACGCCGCGGCAGTACCGGTACGTAGTGATGCAGGTATTCCTCGAAAAAAGTGTGATACGTCGCAACGCAAGGAATGCCGGCACTGCGCGCGAAGCGAGCACCTGCGTAGTGCGCAACAAAGGGCGTCTGGATATGCACCAGATCGACGTGACCCTGAGGAATGGTGGCGAGCACCCGATTCAAAGCGCCCCAGCGCATCCTGCGATCCTCGGGATCCTTAGGAATCCCGGCCGACGCCACACGCAGAATCCCCGGCTCATCCCGAGCGCGCTCATCGGACGTGGGCGATTGGTCGCCCCGCGTCGCGTCCCACGTCGCGCCTCTGGCGCTTCGCGGGATTCCCTTCGCTCCCCTCCGGTTGCCGTTGGCGCTTCTCGGGATTCCCTCCGCTGCGCTCCGGTCATAAGTCGGCACGACAAGCAGTGTCTCGACACCGCATGCCGACAGATCCTGTCGAAACGTACGTATGGACGTTGAGACGCCGTTGACGCGCGGAAAGTAGACGTCCGATACGAACAGTACTCTTGTCATGGGCTGCGCCCGCTCGTCAGCCGAGCGATAAGCCCAGCTCCGCGAGTGACCCACCGATCACCGCGCCCACCAGCACATCCGTCGGATAGTGAAGGCCGAGCACAACACGTGACCCCGCAATGAGCGCAGCCAGCGGCACCAGCACCCACGACAGCTCGGGGAAATGGGACGAGGCCTGCCACGCAAAAGACACCGCGTGCAGCGTGTGTCCCGACGGAAAGCTGTAACGATCGAGCGGCGCCCCCGCCAGGCAAATCGAGGAGTGCGTAATAAACGGCCGCTCGCGGACGAATACCCGCTTGAGCAGCTTGTACAGAATCACGCCCAGGATGCCTGTGAGAGCCATGATGACGGCAGGCTTGACCGCAGTGGGTCCGTAGAGCGCCGGCAGGCTGAAAATCAGCACATACCAGATGATGCCGTCGCCCAGGCGGCTGGCAATCTGAAACATCCGCCGCGGAACCGGCAGCGAGGCGCCACGGTTCAGTTGACGGCAGATTCCGTATTCGACCGCATCGAAGCGGGCGATCAGTGCATTAAAACCGCTCGCCTTCATGAGAGCCTTCCGAGCCACGGCGGTGCGAGTGCACATGGCTTCTTAGCGCAACAGCTTCTATCCCCAGCACGTCAGGTCGATGACGGAAGTGTGAAAGTTTTTTTGCGACAGAGACTTGGGCACGTTTGTGTGCGTTCCACCTCATTAATCCAAGTCGGTACACTGATTAATGTGAAAACCATGGTACGCCAACGCACGCCGGCGGGGGAGCGTCCCAAAAGAGGGAGCCACCGCGGCCCCCAGCCGTTCGTGCCGCAGCCGTTGTTGGCCCGCCGCCTGGCGCCACCGTTCGCGCCGCAGCCGTTGGTGGCCCGCCGCCGCCTGGCGCCACCATTCGCGCCGCCGCGGCTCGTGCCCGCGCCACCCGCGCCCCGCCCCTTCGTGCGCCAAACGTTGGTGCCCCGCCTCATAACCGCCCTCGCCCTGTGCTGCGCTGCCGGCAGCTGCAACGCCATCGACCGAATCGTCCTTGAGATCGGACACGCCGCGACAGCCAGCGTTCAGGCGTCCGGCGCCACTATTACGCTTGATGTCACGCCCAAGCCAAACCCCAGCTCGCCGGCCCTACGCGCCCAAATCGCGCAGCTACACCTACGCGGGCCTGGCATTACATACAGCAACATCGACATCGGCTGCACCGACCTTCTCATCAAGCAGCCCCAGTTCGCCTGCAACCAGGGCACCATCGCGGCGCGCGGCGGGCCCACCGGCGAGATAGCCATGAGCACCGCCGTAACCTACGACTCCGCAAACGGTGCGGTCTCCCTGAGCGGCACTGGGCTCAAACTGGCCGGCGCCACCGCGCGGTTCAAGGGGCGGCTGGACTCGGGCATCTGGGCGTTGGATGTTGACGGTGACGGATTGGATCTCGTTCCCGCCCGCAAACTGGCCCAACCGTGGTTCCAACTCCCGCCCAACGACTCCCTCACCGGCCACGTGCAGTTTCGGCTCCAATCATCCGGCCGCCTGCAGGCAGCCCAGCCATTCGGCCACCTGCAAGCACACCTGACCGCAACTACCTCCGACCTCAACTATTCAAACCAGGCCGGCACGGCCGTGGGACAAAACCTCGCCGCCGCAGTGACAGGTAGCGTGACCCGCGAGCGCGGCAAGTTGACCTCGGATCTGCAGTTACAAAGCTCCAGCGGCCAGGCGCTGGCCGGCGCCGTCCTGTTGGACTTCGCGAAAAATCCGCTGGACCTGCAGGCGCACCTCGAACCAGCCAACGACAGCCTCGCGATCACCCAGCTGCGCCTCACACAGAAAGACCTGGTCCACGCCGCGGGCGATGCGCGGATTGCCTTCAAGGGGCCATTTATCCTCCAAGCGGCTCACTTCGACGTGCAGCGGCTCGAATTTGCCGCAGCCTACCGCAGCTTCCTGCAGCTAACACTCGCCACCACCGATTTCGGCGCTTTGAATGTTGGCGGCCGCGCCAGCGGCCAGATCGACATCGCAAACGATGCGCTCACCAGAGTCAGCGCGTATGTGCAGAATGTCAGCATGGCCGATTCGACCACCCGCCTGTCGCTTGCCAATGCCAACGGCGAGATGCACTGGGCAGCAGCTCCCGAAGCAACAGTCAAACCGTCACAACTGTCGTGGAGCAGCAGCAGTGCCTACGGGTTGCTCGGCGGACCTGTCCAGATGCACTTCACCACTCGTGGCAAGGACTTCGCCCTCGCAGACAACACCCGCTTCCCCGTATTCGATGGCACGCTCGTAGTACACACACTGGCCATCAGAAAATTTGGCGCCCCGGATGCCGAGCTGGATTTCGACGCCCAGCTGGAGCCCATCAGCATGCCTTTGCTCTCCAAGGCATTCGGTTGGCCCATCCTGTCAGGTCAGCTCGCCGGCCGAATCCCCGGAGTTACCTACAGGGACCACGTCCTGGCGGTGGACGGTGACCTGAGCGCCAATGTCTTCGACGGCACCGTCGTGGGCAGCCGGATCAGGCTGCGCGACCCGTGGGGACCCTGGCCCAAGCTGGATGCGGACGTGATCGCAAGACATCTCGACCTCGATCTGCTCACCCACACATTTTCAATCGGCTCGATTACCGGGCGCCTCGACACCGACATCAAGGGACTCGAGCTGTTCAACTGGTCCCCGGTCGCATTCGATGCCCGCCTGCAAACCAGCCCCGGCGATCGCTCCAAGCACCTCATCAGCCAACGCGCCATCACCAGCATTTCCAGCGTGGGAGGGGGCGGAGGGGGCGTCACTGCCGCACTGCAATCGGGCGTGCTGAAGTTCTTCAAAACGTTTCACTACGACCGCATCGGCATAAGCTGCCAGCTGCGCGACGAGGTCTGCCTGATGAGCGGGCTCGAGCCGGCACGAACAGGCTACTACCTCGTCAAGGGGCGCGGCCTGCCACGCATAGATATCATTGGCAATGCAGGACGTGTCGACTGGACACAGCTGCTGACACAGATTGCCGCTAGCATGCACTCGCAGAACATCACCGTACGTTGAGGAATGCCCCCACCATGAAACGGATCATACCGTTCAAGTTGTTGATCCTCGGCCTGCTGGCCGCCTGTGTCACCGTCAATGTCTACTTCCCCGCCGCCGCGGCAGAACAGGCCGCGGACCGCATCATTGACACGGTGACCAGCCAACCCGGCGGCGCGAAGTCCAACGAGACGAACGAAACCGCTCCCAAGAAGACACCACCCAACTCGCGCCTGACACCCAGGACTGACGGGCTCATGCGTGATGGCATCGGGAGCGATCGCCTCGCGAGCACTGACCTAGCGCCTGCCAACCTCGTGCACACCGCCCTCGCGCCGGCCGCCCTCGCACCTGCCAACCTTGCGCCTGCTGCCCTCGCGGTCGACGGTTCCGGCCGCCCCGGCCTGGCGGCTCATAGCCCCGCGACCGACCGCCCCGTCCTGCTCGCCGCTGCCGGCGCGCTCCTCAACCTCCTGATCCCCGCGGCCGAAGCCCAGGCCAGCCCTAATCTCGACGTCTCCGACCCGCAAATTCGCGCCGTGACCGCCTCGATGCAACAGCGCTTCGGCGATCTGAAGAAGTATTTCGATACAGGGGTGATCGGCCTCACCGCCGACGGACAGGTCACGATCCGCGACCAGAACGCCGTCCCCCTCGCCGAGCGCGCCGTCGTCGCAAGGCTGGTGGCAGAAGACAACCGCGACCGCGCAACCCTGTATGCCGAGCTCGCAAGGGCCAACAAACACCCCGAATGGGAGTCCGACATCCGACGCACGTTCGCGCGCCGTTGGGTCGAGCGCGGCGCCCAATCCGGGTGGTACTACCAGGACGCCAGCGGGAAGTGGCTGCAGAAGTAGGAACCGATTTTGCACCCCCCGGCGCTTGCCATGCGCGTCCGGGTGAGGCGATCGCCTACTTCCCCTGCCGGTGCAACCACCCCAACACCGCCCCGGCGAACTTCTCCGCCGACTCGGCCGCATGACCAAAAAACAGCGACGGCTCCGTCAGCTCCAACTCCAGCAGGCACGGCGCACCCTTGTCACCGCGAATCAAATCGATTCGCGCATATAGCGGCGTACCGAACGGAATGGCCGCTACCACCTGTTCCGCCACCCGCATCTCGTCTGCACCCGGCACGCGCGGTGTGATGGTCTCCGCCGCAAACAACCCCGTCGTTGCGGTACCACCCGGAGGAAGAAGAGGCCCCTTGCGAATGGCGTGACTGAAGCGCCCCTCGAAAAACATGAGAGCCGTTTCGCCATCCCGATCCACCCGCTCCAGATACGGCTGCAACAAAACACTACGGTGAGCATCGAGCAGCCGCCGGACGTGAGCCACAGCCGGCCCCGGCTCGCCACGCCGGTGGCGCGCGGTATCCCGTGAGCCAGCACCGATGGCCGGCTTCACAACGATCTCCGCGTGCGCATGTGCGGCGAGAAAGCCCTGTATCGCCCGGCCCGCATCCTCACCCGGCTCGACAAATGTACTGGGTACTACGGGCACACCCGCATTGCTGAGCTGAACCAGGTAATGCTTGTCCGTATTCCACCGGACAACCGGAAGCGGATTCAGGACATGGGTCAGCTTGGCAGCCCGCTCCACCCACGCTAGAAATTCAGCCACCCGCTCGGCGTAGTCCCACGCCGAACGCAGCAAAGCGAGATCGAACGACGCCCAGTCAACCTTGGCGTCATCCCACTCCACTATCTGAACGTTACAGCCGGCCTTTTGCAGCGCCAGATGAAGTGGCGGCTCGTCCTCGTCCAGACCGCGCGCCGGGCGCGCCGTAACCAGAGCAATGTTCAGTGCCGGCATGTGGCGATCTGACCCCGAACGCGCAAGCGCGCACTCACTCCCGCGTTCCGGAGCCGCGATCCATCAGGAACACCGCGGTCGTGAACATCGCAAGCACTGCAAAGATCATCAGTGCGAAGGCCACTCCCACGTTGACGTCAGAGCTGCCGAGAAAGCCATATCTGAAGGCATTGACCATGTACAGAATCGGATTCGCGTACGACAGCTTCAGCGCCCAGCCGGGCAACAGGCTCACCGAATAGAACACGCCGCCAAAGTAAGTGAGCGGTGTCAACACGAACACCGGAATGAAATTCACCTGGTCGAAGTTCTTCGCAAACAACGCGTTCAGGAAGCCACCCAGGGAGAATGTCAGGGAGGTGAGCACCACCGCGGCAACGATGATCAGGATGTGGTGCACGTGCAGGTGAGTGAATGCAAGCGACACGGCCGTTACCGCAGATCCCACCAGCAGACCTCTCACGAGCCCGCCCGTTGCATAGCCGGCGACAATGATCCAACTCGGCAGCGGCGAAACCAGCATCTCCTCCAGGTGCTTGCCGAACTTTGCGCCGAAGAACGACGACACGACGTTCGCGTACGAATTCGTGATCACCGACATCATGATGAGGCCGGGCGCAATGTACTGCATGTAGTCGAAGCCACCCATCGCCCCGACACGCCGGCCGATCAGGCTGCCAAAAATCACGAAATACAACGTTGCGGTCACAGCCGACGGCACCACCGTCTGGCCCCAGATACGAATGATCCGGCCGTACTCGCGAATGACGATCGTCTTGAACCCAATCCAGCGCACCACCCCAAGCTGCATCTGGGGTGCGGCCGCATCACGGACGGCGGCGTCCATCAGGCTTGCCCCGCTTGGCGCGCTTCAGCCGCCGGCGCTGCCGCGGCAGTACCCCGCCCATCCACCAGCCGCATGAAAATCTCCTCGAGGCGGTTCACCTTGTTACGCATGCTCAGCACCTCGATGCCCACCGCCGACAGCTGCGAAAACACCTCGTTCAGATTCTGCTCCTTGGTGATCTCGACTTCGAGAGTGTGGTCATCCGTCAGTCGCGTGGCGATCGAACTGTCGAGCTTCGGCGCCTGCTGCAGCGAACTGCGCAGGTTCAGCACGAACACCTCGGTGTTCAAGCGGCGCAGCAGGCTGCTCATCCGATCACGCTCGACGATCCGCCCGCCATCGATGATGGCAATGTTCCGGCAAAGCGTCTCGGCTTCCTCCAGATAGTGGGTCGTCAGGATGATCGTGGTGCCGCGCGCGTTGATTTCACGCAGGAAATCCCACATCGAACGGCGAATCTCGATGTCCACGCCCGCCGTCGGCTCATCGAGAATCAACAACCGCGGCTCGTGCATGAGCGCACGCGCGATCATCAGCCGCCGTTTCATTCCGCCTGAGAGCCCGCGCGAGATGCTGTTCCGCTTGTCCCACAATTGCAGCTGCTTCAGGTACTGCTCGGCGCGCGCCTTCGCAACAGGGCGCGGAATCCCGTAAAACCCCGCCTGGTTCACGACGATGGTGAACGGCGTTTCGAACATGTTGAAATTCATCTCTTGCGGCACGATGCCGATGCAGGCCTTGGCGGCCTCGAGCTCCCGGTCGATGTCGTGCCCAAAGACACTCGCGTGCCCGCCGCTCTTGTTGACGAGGGAAGTCACGATGCCGATCAGCGTCGTCTTGCCGGCCCCGTTGGGGCCGAGAAGCGCAAAGAAATCTCCCTGTTCGACATCGAGATCGACGCCCTTCAAAGCCTGGACGCCGTTCTTGTACGTCTTCGTCAGGTCACGGACCGAAAGTGCATTGAGTGTGGGTGTTGACATCAGTTTGCAAAATACCGCTCGAGATACTGCTCGAAGGTCTCTTTATCGGCCGCTTCGATCGCCGCCTGCTTCGCCAGCGATTCCTGTGCCTGCGCGGCAAATTCCGCGAGGCGCTCCCCGTTGGGCGGGTACAGATCCAGAAAGTAGTCCTTGTGGGTCTTCGACATCCGCAGCGCGAGATTGAAGAATGGCTCATCCGTCGTGGTGAGCTCCTCCATCAGCCGCGCCGAAGGTGTCAGCGCGACGTTGGCCAGTTTCGCCGCCTGCACCGCGAGAGCCTGCGAGTACGGACGTGACTCGTCACCCCGATCGAGCACCTCGCATATGCCGGTCATCGAATCGAGCAACTCTTGGGCCCAGGCCTGCATCGGCACGTTGCGCCCGTCACGCCACAGCGTAAGTCCAGGCTCCCGGCCGCGTCTGGCGACCGCTATGTGGTTCTGATCGAGCAGGCTCTGTTCCGAGTCGCTGATGGGGGGACTCTCTTTCATCAGGCAAAGAGCGAGGAAAGCTTCCAGGAATCGCAGCTTGTTCTGATTGACACCCACCGGATCGAAGGCGCTGACATCCAGCGCCCGCACTTCGACGTACTCGACACCCGCACGCTGCAATGCCTTCGTCGGGCGCTCGCCCGAGCGAGCCACGCGTTTCGGGCGGATGAAGCTGTAGTACTCGTTCTCGATCTGCAGAATGTTTGCGTTCAGCTGCTGGTATTCTCCGTTGGCATCCTTCACGCCCTGCGCCTGGTACGGTGGATGCACGGTCGAGATGGCACGCGTCAGGTCGCGAACATACTCATCGAGGCTGTTCACCGACACACTGAGTCCGGACTGGTTGCGGTTGCGGTAACCAACATCGCTCATGCGTAAGCTGGTCGCATACGGCTCGTAGGCGGTGTTGTTGGTGAAATCCTCGAGCTGCGCGTTGCGGCCCCGTAGGAAGGACTTGCACACAACCGGCGAGACGCCGAACAGGTACAGTACGATCCAGCCATAGCGCCGGTAATTGCGCAGCAGGTCAAAGTAGCTCGAAGAGGTGAAGTCGGGACCCCGCTCGCGGGATTCGCGGATATCCGCGTACATTTCCCAGAACGGCAATGGAAACGAGTAGTTGAAATGGACACCCGAGATGGCCTGCATCATCCGGCCGTAGCGCAGCCCCAGCCCGCGCCGGTAGACGTTCTTCATCGTGCCCACGTTCGAGGTGCCGAACTGCGCGATCGGGATGTCCTCATCGCGCTGGATCGCGCACGGCATGCTCGTGGCCCACAGCAACTCATCCCCAAGGTGGCGATAAACGAACTGGTGCAGGTCGAGCAGGTACTGCAGCAGCTCCCAGCTGGTGGTGAAGGCCGGCGTGACCAGCTCGATCAACGACTCGGAATAATCCGTCGTGATGTGCACATTCGTGAGCGCGGAGCCCAGCGACCGCGGATGAGGCGTGGTCGCCAGTATGCCGTCGGGCCTTACACGCAACGATTCCTTCTCGACACCTTTACGTCCGCCCTGCAGGATCTGTGGCTGACCGCTGTTGACGAGGGCGGACAGGCGTCGCTCGAAGACTCGGTCGATTCCAGGTCTGCTCATTGTTCGGCTACCTTACCGCCGGAACAGGGCAGCAGGCGTATGCATTCGGAGAGATTGACCGCGGCGCGTAGCCCGGGCCGCGCAGGCCGGGGCGCATAGCCAGCGCCGCGCAAACCCTGGCGCGTAGCCCGAGGCGGGCAGCCCTTTTTGTGTTGGCGAGCATAGGACATTATCTATGATAGGCATAATCGGCGGAACGGGCCTGTACCAGATGGATGAACTACAGGTTACCGATGTTCGCGAGGTGACCACGCCCTTCGGATCCCCCTCCTCACCCATCGTGCTGGGGATGCTGCAGGGACGCAATGTCGCTTTTCTCGCACGCCACGGTCTGCATCACGACCTGCTTCCCAGCGAGATCAACTACCGCGGCAACATCTGGGCCCTCAAGAGCCTCGGCGTCCGGACCATCATTGGAGTTTCCGCCGTGGGAAGTCTTCGTGAGGAAATCCGGCCGGGCGACCTGGCCCTCTCCTCACAGTACCTCGATTTTACGAAAAGTCTCCGCGCCTCGACATTCTTTGGGCGGGGGCTGGTTGCGCACGTCAGCACCGCAAGCCCTACGTGCAGCACCACCGCCAGCCTCGTAGCGCGCGCCTCACGGGCGTTGGAGTTGACCCTTCATGAGGGCAAGACACACGCAGTCGTCGAAGGTCCTCGATTCGGAACGCGGGCCGAAAGCCAGTTCCTGCGCAATTCGGGTGCAGACCTGGTAGGCATGACCAACGTTCCGGAAGTCTTTCTCGCCTGCGAGGCGCAGCTGGGCTACTGCACGATCGCCGTAGCGACCGATTACGACAGCTGGCTCGATGACGCCCAACAGCACGTCTCGGCAGCCCAGGTAGCGAAGTTGTTCCGGGGTAACCTGGAACGGGTGCAGCAGCTCATTGCCTACGTAGTCATGGACTATACGGAAGATGACGCGCGCCCCTGCCGGCAGACCTTGAAGGGAGCGATCATGACGCCGCGCGAGCGAATGACGGCCGATCAGCGTTCGCTTGTGAGCTTTCTGACCGTCTGATTGTCCGGCAACTCACGGGACCTCGCCAGCAGCTCACCGACAACCCGTGGCGTGCTCGCCGGAGGCTCGTCAACGTTCTGCCGTAACAACGAATCCGTGGGCAGCGCCTCGAGCCGCCGCGCCGCGTACTCGTAGCCAGCCGCGATCGCACGTTCGAAGGCGGACCAGTTCAGCATGTCGATCTGTGCGAGTGGCGGTTGCAACAGCAGATCCGTCTTTTCGCGGTGCGCGGCCGTCATCGCAGTGCTGTTGACCATTCCGGCACGCCATAGGATCTGAAATATATTCGGCCGGTGCCGCCGCACACGCAGCCAGCTCATGAGCTGCCACGGCAGAGGTACGTCAACCTCTTCGCTGTCAGTCGTGAATGCCCTGTCCGCGCCGACATCCACCCCGATTACCGGGCCACGTCCCAACTCGCGCATCGCATCGACGGGCAGGTTGTTCATCGTGCCGCCATCCACGAGCACCTCACCCTTGTGTACGACTGGCGGCAACACTCCCGGAATGGCGACCGAGGCGCGCAGCCAGAGCCACAACAGCCCGCGCCGATGGACCATCGAGTGGCCCGTCGTGAGATTCGAGGAGACACAGAAGAAGGTCAGTGGCAGATCCTCGATGTCGATCTCGCCACAGTCCTTGCGCAGCAATCGGCTGACCTTGCGGCCCGAGACGAGCGACACGAACGGCAGGGTGTAGTCACGCAGAGGTTTGGCTTCGACGAACGCCGCGTGGAAACGCTCCTTCAATTCCTCGACGCTCCAACATTGAGCAACCCCGGCACCCAGGATGCCGCCCATACTGGTGCCACCAACGAGATCGATGGGCACGCCCGCCTCACGCAGCGCCCTCACGACACCAATGTGCGCGAAGCCGCGAGCACCGCCGCCAGAGAGCACCAACCCAACACCACGTCCCGTCAACATTCTGACTACCCGCGAAATATCGGCCGTGTTCGTGATGTGATGGTGTGGAATTCCCGGTTGAACCGCCAGCCAGCGCGCCGCGGCGCCGCGCGTGATGCTGCCATCATGCAGCAGGATGAGCTCCGCTCTCTGCGGAGTCATGCTCGACTCGCGCGGGCTGGCAAGCGCCTGCCAGCGACCCGGAGTTCCTTCGGCCCGTGCCAGCAACAACAAGGAGTCTGCCTGACGGATGCACAAACTGCTCCAGCGGCCCGGAGCGGGATCGCCGACATACACGACGAAGTCATTGACACTTTCGATCTTGTGAAACCAATGACTCGTGTGCGACTCGGCACGGACACTCCAGACCAGCTCGGCACGCCCGAAACGGCTCAGCGCTTTGACGAACTCGCTCGCAAAGCCGCCTACATCAACTTCGACGCTCTGCGGCAGAAGCGTGAAAGTGCGGGCGCTGTGACGGGGGCCGCGGTTGCGCGTTTGCGAGAATTCGAGCCGGTCAACTGTGAGGCGCGCAATGCGCAGCATCGCCTGCGGGTGCTGCCCAAAGACACGGTTGAATGAGTCGCTCGAGATACGGGCCAGCTCGCTGTCACGCAGCGCAGCCACATTGGCGGAGCGCGTTCGGCCCGAAATCAACCCCATTTCGCCGACGATATCGCCGGCCGGGACCCGCCCCATGAAACGGCGCCGATCACGGTTGTCAGGGGAAAAGACGCCCAGGCAGCCGCTGAGAACAACATACAAGGCGTCGGAGGTTTCGCCCGCCGCGAACAGCGTCGAGCCGCCCGGGAGTGACAGCCACTCGGCCGCCTCGGCGATTTGTTTGATGATCAGCGGCTCGAGACCGGCGAACAGGGGCAGCCCGCTCAGTACCACGCCCAGATCCGAGCGCAGCATCACGGTCTCTTCGGGAACGTCCCCCTCCATACGTCCATGATAGGGCGCCCGGGCAGTGCGACGTTAGTCTTTGCTTACCGCTCGACGATCGCGGTAACGCCCATCCCTCCCGCAGTGCACGCAGAAATCAGGCCGCGCTTCGCATTGGGGTCATCCGCCAGGATCTTGGCCAGCGCGCTGACAATGCGCGTACCCGTCGCCGCGAAGGGATGCCCGATGGCGATACTTCCGCCCTTCACGTTGAGCTTCGAACGGTCGATGCTACCCAGCGGCGCGGATAGGCCCAGGACCTCCCGGCAGTATTCCGGTGACTCCCACGCCTTCAGCGTGCATAACACCTGGGCCGCGAACGCCTCGTGTATCTCGTAGTAGTCGAAATCCTGCAGCGTCAGACCAGCGTCCTTCAGCATCGCTGGAACCGCGTAGGCAGGCGCCATCAGCAGCCCTTCGTTGCCGCTCGCATAATCCACAGCCCAGGCTTTTCCGAAACTCAGGTAAGCCAACACAGGCAGATTGCGCTTCGCCGCCCACTCCTCGCTCGCAAGCAACACCGCACTGGCACCGTCCGTGAGCGGTGTGCTGTTGCCGGCGGTCAGAGTGCCGCCCTGCGGATCGAATGTCGGGCGCAGCTTCGCCAGCTTCTCGGGAGTCGTATCCTGGCGGATGTTGTTGTCGATTTTCAGGCCGGCAAAATCAACCACCAGGTCGCTGTAGAAGCCCTCGCGCCACGCGGCCGAGGCTTTCATGTGGCTCTCATAGGCGAGCTTGTCCTGCTCCTCGCGTGAGATCTTCCAGCGCTTGACCATGAGCTCGGTGCTCTGGCCCATCGACAGACCGGTGCGCGGCTCCACGACAGCCGGCAGCACGGGCTTGAAGTGCGCGGGGCGCAGGCTCAGAAATGGCGCAAGCCGCTGCCAGGCCGAACGGCCCCGGAAGCTCTGCAGCAGCAACTGCTGATAGGAGCGTGGATAGACGATCGGGGCATCGCTGATCGAATCCGTGCCGCCCGCCAGGCCCGAATCGATCTGTCCGAGGGCGATCTTGTTACCGATGAGGATGGCAGCCTCGAGGCTCGTGCCACAGGCGCGTTGCAGATCGACGCCAGGGGTTTGAGGATCCAGGCCCGCGGTCAGCACGCACTCGCGTGTAAGGCTGTAGTCCTTCGTGTGCTTGATGACCGCGCCCGCCGCAGCATCACCGAGGCGCACACCGTTCAACTGGAACCGCTCGACTACGCCGCGAAAAGCGGCAGTAAGCATTTCCTCGTTAGTGGCCTTGGCGTAGGCGCCATGCGCTCTCGCGAAGGGAATTCGAACGCCACCGATGATGGCGACGCGTCTCACTGCTGAGCCGACGAGCATTGACCCTCCCCCACACGAAGATTTGCCTTGAGAATCCAAGGGATTATCAGCTATTTCGTAGGTGTGGGCACCCGCCGGAGCTTCAAGCCCGCCGCGCTTTCCCTTCCGCGACCCGGGGCGCTATCCTCCTCGACCCCCCGCCTCCTCGAACGGGCCACCCCTATGGGCGAATTCACCACAATAATGGCGCGCGATGGCCATGAATTTCAGGCGTACCTGTCGCCGCCGCCCGGGAAGCCGCAAGGCGCCGTAGTGGTCATCCAGGAGATATTTGGCGTCAACAGCTACATCCGCGGCGTCACGGATGACTTTGCCAAGGAGGGCTACACCGCCATAGCCCCCGCCCTGTTCGACCGCATCCGCCGGGGCATCGAGCTCGGCTATTCGCCGGCTGAGACGCAGGAGGGAAGGGGTTACGTGCAACAGCTCAAACCCGACGAAACCCTAAAGGATTTGGGCGCCGCCATTGCGGTGGTGAAGCACTCGGGCCGCACCGGCACGGTCGGTTACTGCTGGGGCGGCGCGATGTCATACGTAGCGGCCTGCGAGCTGCCGCTTGCCTGCGCCGTTGTGTATTACGGAAAAGCCTCCAACTACCTGGATAAGAAGCCCCGCTGTCAGGTGCTGTACCACTTTGGAACACAGGACACGAGCATTCCGCTGTCCGATGTGGAGAAGGTCAAGGCGGTGGACACTCAGGGCATTTTCTACGAATACGAGGCCGGCCATGGCTTCAGCTGCGACGCGCGCCCCAGCTTCAACAGCCAAGCTGCCGCGCTCGCGCGCCAGCGAACTGTCGAGTTTTTGGGCCGCAAGCTGGCCGGAAAGAGGTAACTCCATGCATTTGAAAGATCCCACCCTGTTGCGCACGCAAGCGTTCTTGAACGGTGAATGGGTGAACGCCACGAGCGGCGCAACCCATGAAGTGCTGAACCCGGCGACGCACGAAAAGCTGGGGACGGTACCCGACATGGGCGCGGCCGAGACGCGGCGCGCAATCGAAGCGGCCGCGGCGGCACTGCCGGCGTGGGGACGCCTGACCGCCAAGGAGCGCGGTGCCATTCTGCGGCGTTGGTACGACCTGATGATGGCAAACCAGGACGACCTGGCCGTGATCATGACGGCCGAGCAAGGCAAGCCCCTGGCCGAATCGAAGGGCGAAATCGCCTACGCTGCCTCGTTCGTCGACTGGTTCGCGGAGGAAGGCAAGCGTTTGTATGGCGATGTCATTCCAACACACCAGGCTGACAAGCGCCTGCTCGTCCTGCGCCAGCCGATCGGGGTAGTCGCCGCAATCACGCCCTGGAATTTTCCGGCAGCCATGATCACCCGCAAGGCGGGCCCTGCGCTGGCCGCCGGCTGCACGTTCGTATGCAAGCCCGCGCACCAGACTCCCTACTCCGCACTCGCCATGGCCGAGCTCGGCAGGCGCGCGGGACTGCCGCCCGGTGTGTTGAATATCGTCACTGGAATGCATGCCGCGCCGATCGGCGCGGAAATGACTTCCAATCCGATCGTGCGCAAAGTCACCTTCACCGGCTCCACCGGCATTGGCAAGAAACTCATGGAGCAATCGGCGAGCACCCTGAAGAAACTGTCGCTGGAGCTGGGTGGCAATGCGCCCTTCATCGTCTTCGAGGATGCCGACCTCGACGCTGCGGTCGCTGGCGCCATCACGAGCAAGTACCGCAATACGGGGCAGACTTGCGTCTGCGCCAACAGGCTCCTGGTGCAAAGCTCAGTGTATGAGGCATTCGCCAGCAAGTTGGTTGATGCAGTCTCGCAGCTGCGTGTAGGGGACGGGCTCAAAGGAGCTACGGACCAGGGTCCGCTCATAGACGCCAAGGCCCTCGCCAAAGTCGAAGAGCACATCGCCGACGCCGTCTCCAAAGGTGGCCACATCGCGCACGGCGGCAAACGCCACGCGCTCGGGGGCACTTTCTTTCAGCCCACAGTCGTAACGAACGTGACATCCGACATGCTCATGGCGCGGGAAGAGACGTTTGGCCCAGTCGCGCCGCTGTTCCGTTTCGACACTGAAGCGCAGGCCATAGCCATGGCCAACGATACGGAGTTCGGACTGGCCTCGTATTTCTATACGCGCGATCTCGCCCGCTCCTGGCGGGTGTCCGAGGCACTCGAATACGGCATTGTCGGACTCAACACCGGGCTCATCTCGACCGAAGTCGCGCCTTTTGGGGGCGTGAAGGAGTCAGGCATAGGCCGGGAAGGCTCCCGCTATGGAATCCTTGACTACACGGAGCTGAAGTACGTGTGCATGGGAGGAATCACCTAGGTGCGTTGCGCCCCTGTGAATCCGCGCACAATTGCCGGCCCATGGCGACAGGTAGTCTGAGGCATGCCCCTTACGGTATCTTGACCCTATGCGCTACATCAGCTCACCCGACTTTCATCGGGACGGCGCCGAACGGATCGGCATACTGCTGGTCAACTCAGGCACCCCGGCATCGCCTGAGCCCGCGGACGTTCGCAAATTCCTCGAGGGGTTGCTGGGTGACCCGCGTGTAGTCGAGTTGCCGCGCGCGTTGTGGCTACCGATCCTCTACGGATTCATCCTGCCCTTTCGGCCGCGCCGCTCGGCGCGCAAGTACCGCAAGATCTGGTCGAAGTTGGGGGCGCCGCTGCTTGCCCTGTCGCAACAGCTGCGCACCGAGCTGAGCGGCACGTTGGCGCAGCGCATGCTGGCGCCCCTCTCGATCGAGCTGGCGATGATGTACGGTGGAGATCCAACCGTCCCGCAGGCCCTTGCCAGGTTGCGCGAGTCCGGCGCGCAGCGGATCCTGGTTGTCCCGCTGTTCCCACAGTACTGCGGCGCGACGACTGGCGCGGTGTACGATAGGGTGAACGCGGAGCTGCGCCGCTGGCGGTGGCTCCCAGAGTTGCGTTACGTCGCGGAATACCACGACTATCCAGGGTACATCGACGCCCTGCGCGCCACCGTCACCCAACACTGGGAGACGCGGGGTAGAACCCAACACCTGTTGATGTCCTTTCACGGCATCCCCGAGCGTTACTTCCACAAGGGCGATCCGTACTTCTGCAAGTGCCAGAAGACGGCGCGGCTGCTGGCAGACGAGTTGATGTTGAAGGACAACGAGTGGAGCGTGAGCTTCCAGTCCCGTTTTGGGGCCGACGCCTGGCTCAAGCCCTACACCAGCTCGGTGCTCCAGGAAATGCCGGCGCGCGGCACACGGCAGGTCACGGTCATCTGCCCGGGATTTGCGATCGACTGCCTCGAGACCCTCGAGGAGATCGAGATGGAGAATCGTGATCTGTTCCTGGCGGCCGGGGGCGAGCAGTTCCAATACGTGCCGGCATTGAATGCCCGCCTGGAGCACGCGCGTTTCCTGGCTGATCTGATTGCGCGGCACTGCCAGGGCTGGACACACGTCGAGCTCGGTTTGCGGCCCGCGGGCGCCGCACGCGGCGCATCGGCCTGATCCGCGCGTCCGTCGAGTGCTCGGACGGTTTCACGAGATCAGCATCGCGACCGCGGACATCCGCGCGTCGGTCGAGTTTTATGAAAGGCTCGGGTTCACACAGGCGCCGACCGCCGATACCTGGTCACACCCCTACGGCGTATTGACCGATGGCAGACTGTTCATCGGTTTGCACCAGCGCCGCGTACCCTCCCCGGTACTCACCTTCGTGCTGCCGGGCATCGCAAGTCATCTCAGCGCGTTTGAAAGCCACGGCATTGCGTTGACCGTGTGCAAAACCGGCGAGGAGGTCTTCAACGAGATCGGCTTCCTCGATCCCTTTGGACAAGCTGTTGCCGTGCTCGAGGCACGGACGTACTCGCCGGTTGCGCGCGAACCCAGCGAAGTCTCGCTGTGCGGCTACTTTGACGGAATGAGCATGCCGGCCCGCAATTTCGAGACCGCCAAGGCGTTCTGGGAGCCGCTCGGCTTCGTCGCAACCGACGAGACCGAAACGCCGTACCCACACCTACCTTTCACCAGCGACCATCTCGACATTGCCTTTCATCGGCCGCGAACCTTCGATGTTCCGCTGCTCGTATTCCGTGATCCAGAGATGCCCGCACGGATCGCTCAACTGCGCGACCAGGGCACACGTATCTCCGACGAGTTGCCTCGTGGACTCGACCCCACCAACAACGCCCTGATCGAATCCCCCGACGGCACGCAGCTGTTGCTGTTACATGAAGAGAGTTAGTGGGGCTGGCCGCCCGTCTTTATCTGCGCCTCGCGCGCCACGATTCGAAATCTCACGCGTAACTCGTCCTGCACCTGTAGCGCACCCAGCATTGCGCTGAACGGGGTAAGGCCGAGGTCGGTCTGTTTGATCGGCAATTCTCCCGAGACAATCAGCCGCGGGCCTTCAAAGCTGTACACAACCGGCACAGATAAAGAGTGCGGCTGACCACGGACGGTGATCTGCACATCCGCCTGCATTGGCGAACCCGCTGTAGCGGGGGATCCGATGTGTTGACTTACCAACGTGATGTCGGGGTATTGCGCTCCGTTCAGCAACGCCTCGCTGAGCATGTTCCGGCGGGTGCCTTCTTTGGCTGACTCCGGCACCTCCTTCGGGAACTCAGAACCTTCCTTGGCGCGCAGCTCCGGCTCATCGATCGTCAACTGGTCTACGGGCATACGCACCTCGAAAGTTGCGCGCGCCGGTTCGTCTGGAACGTAAATCGTACCACTCATGTCATGCGAAGCGATGACATGGTTGTGACCGGCCTTCGCCAGCGTTCCGCCGCGGAAGGCGAGGACGGTCAGCAGCGACTCACGGGACTCTACATCGTAGGGGCGGCCCTCGTGTCTTGGCTGAAGGGAACCCGGAAGGGGCGGCGGCGCTCCTACTGCTGTCGCGGGCGGAGCTTGCGGCCCATGCGGGCGGGTGGGACATCCCGCCAAAGAGATGAGCGCCACCAGGGCTACCGAGCCGCCAATGAGAAGAGACCGGGTCTGAGATTCCATGTATTTTCTATCTCGCGATCGGCCGCTTAAGTAAGCTTGGGTTGTATGACCATCCGAAACACTCCTGCCCGCTGGGGACACGTGGCCCAGTTCCTGCACTGGCTCATTGTGATGCTGATCATCACGCAGGTGATCCTCGCCAACATTGCCGAGGATCTGCCGCTTGGCATGAAGAAACTCGCGATGTTCGCGCGACACAAGTCAGTCGGTATCACCATCCTCGGCCTCGCGGTGCTCCGTCTGGCGTGGCGTTGGGCAAACCCCACGCCAGCACTGCCCACGACCCTCAAGCCCTACGAGCGGGTTCTGGCCGGACTGACTCATTTTGGTCTGTACCTGCTGCTGTTCGCCATGCCGCTGACCGGCTGGATGATGACCTCCGCGCGTGGGTTCCCCGCAAGCTGGTTCGGGTTCTTTCAGTTGCCGGATTTCGTTCCCAAGAACGACGCACTCTACAATGCGATGAAAGAGACCCACGATACCTTGGCGTTGGCGCTGTACGCCATAGTCTTCCTGCACGTGGTGGCTGCGCTGAAGCATCACTTCGTGTTGAAGGATGATGTGCTGCGCCGAATGCTGCCTTTTACGAAGAAATCCTGAGGAAGACAGAATGATCATTATTCCCGCGAGCAGTGGGCGGCGCGCCGCGTTGATTGCGGCTGGTATTGCAGCCGGCCTGGTTGTGGCAGGGGCCACGGGTATGGCGGGAATTGCTCATGCCGCGGATGCCGCGCCTGCAAGACGCTACAGGCTGGATCAGGCGAAGAGCACCCTGGAGTTCCAGTTCGAACAAGCGGGCGCTCAGAACAAAGGCAAATTCACCCGCTTTCCGGTCACTATGGAGTTCTCGCCCGACAACCTCGCAGCGAGCAAGCTGGACGTCAGCGTCGAGACGAGCTCCCTGGAGACCGGCGACAAGGAACGTGATGACACGTTGAAGGGCGCCGATCTGCTGTCGGTTGCGAAGTTTCCGCAGGCCCGTTTCAGCGCTACCCAGATCACGAAGACACCGAACGGTTATGAGGCCGTCGGCAAGCTGACTCTGCGCGGCGTCAGCCGTGACATCCATGTGCCGTTTACATTCAGAACGGCCGAGGAACAGGGCAAGCCTGCAGGCTACCTGCTGGGCAAGACGACGATCAAACGGCTCGACTTCGGCGTCGGCCAGGGCGATTGGAAATCAACGGAGTGGGTTGGGAACGATGTGTCCGTGTCCTACTCGCTACGCCTGGTGAGCTATTGACGGTACGAGTGCAGCTTCGACGTGCACAAATCGTAGATCGATCCCATCAACACCTGCACCGAGTGAGTCATGGCGATCTCGATACCCTTCAACGCAGCCTCCTTGATGACCCTCGTCAAGGCATCCAGCTGCTCCGGTGATAGATTCTCCGGCAGCTTGGTGGTGATCTGTACGGACGGTACCTCCTCCACGATCTCCCGCAAGAGCTGGTAAACGCAGTCCGCCTTGGCTCGCATCAGGCTTTCGTCATCACCGAATAGTGAGCCTATGGTCACCAGCCCATCCACGGTCTTCTCGTGGGTCTGTTCCCATTCGCGCTCCGTCCCGAAGGCGACATGTATGACTTCACCCATGCTGGCCTCATTGTGGAATCCGGTCTTGGGGGCTAAGCCGCAAGTTCCGTGCCGGTGACATTGCCCGGGCACGGCGCGTGCTTCAGCTTCGGTGGCCTCGTCTGGAACGTCTACGGGGGAGTGTCGTTGTAGAGCAATGAAAACCTGGTGGCAGCGCGGGATCATCTACCAGATTTACCCGCGTTCTTTCCTCGATACCGATGCGGACGGCGTCGGCGATCTGCGCGGGATCATCTCGCGCCTCGACTATCCGGCAGCGCTTGGGGTCGACGCCATCTGGCTGTCACCGATCTACCCATCACCAATGCGTGACTTTGGGTATGACATCAGCGACTACACGAACGTGCACCCGCTGTTCGGAACGCTCGACGACTTCGATCAGCTCGTCGACGAAACACACCGCCGGGGCTTGAAGCTGATCCTCGACTATGTCCCCAACCACACCTCGGATCAACACCCGTGGTTCATCGAGTCGCGCGGCTCACGCCACAATGCGAAGCGCGATTGGTACATCTGGCGCGATCCCGCCGCGGGCGGAGGTCCACCCAACAACTGGCTCAGCCATTTCGGCGGCAGTGGTTGGCAGCTCGATCCCCATACCGGCCAGTACTACTTCCACTCGTTCCTCACGGCACAACCGGATCTCAACTGGCGCAACCCGCAAGTCCGTGAAGCGATGCACGACGTGCTGCGTTTCTGGCTCGCCCGTGGCGTCGACGGCTTTCGCGTGGACGTACTCTGGCTGCTCATCAAGGATGACCAGTTCCGTGACAATCCGCCCAATCCCACCTGGAAGCCCGGTGACCATCCCAACGGTCAGCTGACCATGCTGTACTCGGCGGACCGCCCCGAAGTGCAACGAGTCGTGGCAGGGCTACGCAAGGTCGTGGACGAGTATGAAGACCGCGTGTTGATCGGTGAAATCTACCTGCCGGTCGAGCGGCTCGTCACGTACTACGGCGCGGACCTGGAGGGTGCCCACCTTCCATTCAACTTCCAACTTCTGGAGACACGCTGGAATGCCCGCGGAATCGCTGCACTCATCACCGAATACGAGGGAGCCCTGCCCCGGGGAGGCTGGCCCAACTGGGTCCTGGGCAATCACGACAAGTCACGGATCGCGACACGCATAGGCGTGGACCAGGCCCGGGTGGCGGCGATACTTCTGCTGACCTTGCGCGGCACACCCACGATGTATTACGGCGACGAGCTCGGTATGCTCGATGTGAAGATCCCACCCGACCGCATCCAGGATCCGTTCGAGCGGAATGTTCCGGGCCAGGGTCTCGGCCGCGACCCGTGCCGCACCCCGATGCAATGGAACGGTTCAACCAACGCAGGTTTCACGAGCGGCACGCCATGGCTTCCCGTTGACGACGACTATTCCATAGTCAACGTTGAATCGCAGAGTGCCGACTCGGCATCGATTCTGACGTTGTACCATCGTTTGATAGCCTTGCGCCGCCAGCACGCAGCACTCGCCTACGGCGACTACGAGCCGGTGGCGATGTCGGGCGACTTGCTTGCCTACATCCGCAAGCTCGGCACGGAGCGCTTTCTCGTAGCACTGAACCTGGGCAACGATCCCCACGCCGTGTCGTTCTCGGATGCGATGGAAGATCGCGGCAAGGTTGTCATATCCACACATCTCGACCGCGAAGGAGAGACCATGGTAGGTGACCTCAACCTGCGCGCGAACGAGGGCGTGGTTATCGCCCTCGAACCGCCCTCTTCGGCTTAGCAGACGCGGTGCGGCCGGCTGCGGTTTTCCGGGCCACCGTGGTTTTCCGGGCCACCGCGGTTTTCCGGGCTACCGAGGTTTTCCCGCGGGCGGCCCTTCCCGCAGCCCCTACGGTCTTGCGAACAACCTTCGATGCAGGCCGGGCAGCAGCGCCCCTCGTCCCGGCGACCTTTGCCTTCCCGACCTTCTTCTTGGCCACCGACGTGCGGACGACCTTCGACTTTGTTCTCACAGGCGCTTTTTTGGGCGGCGCTTTTTTAGCCAGCCCCTTCTTGGCCGGCGCCTTTTTTGCGGGCGCTTTTTTCGCCGGTGCTGTCTTGGCCGTTCCAGCCTTGGATGCCGCGGATGCAGCGCCCACTCCCCGCAACTGCTCCAGGATCCCCGGATTCTCGAGCGTGGACACGTCCTGGAGGATCTCCTCGTCGCGAGCGATCGAACGCAACAACCGCCGCATGATCTTCCCCGATCGTGTCTTGGGCAGATTGTCTGCAAAGCGGATCTCATCCGGTTTGGCAATGGCGCCCACCTGCTCGCCGACCCAGGTGCGCAACTCCTGCACCAGGACGCTGGTATCACCCGTAGGTCGCGCTCCCCGGCAGACGACGAAGGCAAACACCGCCTCACCCTTAACATCGTGCGGCTTACCCACGACGGCGGCCTCAGCCACCCGCGGGTTGGCTACGAGTGCCGACTCGATCTCCATGGTGCCCAACCGATGTCCGGCGACGTTCAGCACGTCATCAATGCGCCCCATGATCCAGAAGTAACCATCCTTGTCGCGCCGTGCGCTATCCCCCGCAACGTAGTACCGCTTGTTGAATTTCTCCCAATACGAGGCCACGTAGCGATCATTGTCCCGCCACAGTGTCCGCAACATCGCGGGCCAAGGCTGCTTGATGACCAGGTAACCACCGGCCTCAGGCCGCGTCACCGAATTACCATCGTCATCTACGATGTCAGCATCGATTCCAGGCAGCGGCTTGGTACACGAACCCGGCTTGGTCGCCGTCGTAGCGGGCAGCGGCGAAATCAGAATGGCGCCCGTTTCGGTTTGCCACCATGTGTCCACGATGGGGCAACGGCCGCCGCCGATCACCCGGTGATACCACATCCACGCCTCCGGGTTGATCGGCTCACCGACACTCCCCAACAGGCGCAGCTTCGACAGGTCGTACTTCGCCGGCCACTCCTCGCCAAGTTTCATCAGCGCGCGGATCGCCGTTGGCGCTGTGTACAAAATCGTAACACCGTGTGTCTGACAGATTTTCCAGAATCTGCCCGCATCCGGCGTCGTCGGCGCGCCCTCATACAACACAACCGTCGCGCCGTTCGCCAACGGCCCGTAGGCCACGTAGCTGTGCCCGGTGACCCAACCCACATCGGCCGTACACCAGAAGACATCGTCATCCTGTAGATCGAACACCCACTTGCTCGAGGCTTTCGCCTGCAGAAGATACCCGCCGCTCGAATGCTGAATACCCTTCGGCTTACCGGTGGACCCCGATGTATACAAAAGAAACAACGGATGCTCCGCATCCACCCACTCGGGCTCGAACGTGGGCGCCTGACCTTCGATCACATCGCTCCACCACACATCGCGCTGCGGATCCATGGCCACAGGCTTGCCGGTCCGCTTGACCACGATGACGCGCTCGACGCTGGGACAACCACTCGCCAGCGCCTTGTCCGCGGCCGCTTTCAATTCGACTACATTCCCACCACGCCAGCCCCCGTCCGCCGTGATGACCACCTTTGCTTCGGTGTCCTCGATTCGGTCCTTGAGCGCAGGCGCCGAGAAGCCGCCGAACACCACAGAATGGATCGCACCGATCCGATTGCAGGCATGCATCGCGATCACCGTCTCCGGGATCAGCGGCATGTAGATGATGACTCGGTCACCGCGCTGCACTCCCTGGTCGCGCAACGCACCCGCGAACCGGCAGACTTCGGCATGCAGTTCCCGATAGCTGAGGTGACGTGTGTCCCCACTCTCACCTTCAAAAATAATTGCAGTCTTGTGACCGCGCTCAGCGAGGTGCACATCCAGACAATTAAATGAAACATTCAGCTGCCCATCGGCGAACCAGCGGTAGTTGGGAGCATCTGAGCTGTCCAGAGCCACCGTGAAGGGCTGTTGCCATACCAGTTCCTTGCGAGCCAGGTCGGCCCAGAAGCCCACATGGTCCGCTGCGGCTGCCTTGTGGAGCTTCTGCAGATCGGCCGACTTCAGGCCAGCCTTCGCAGTGAATTGCGCCGATGGGGGGAACGAACGCTCCTCCAGCAACACTGACTCGATGTTCTTTCCCGCCATGTCCTGCCCCTCTTTCTCGAACAGTGATCCGCCTCAAGTGAGCATAGCGTAGCCGAACGCCCCTCTGGGATCCGCAAGGGCACCTCCGCTCTTGGCACAACCCCTTTTTATGGCGTAGAACGACGGGTACCCTGCCGTCGCATTACATTCCGTCAACGAAACATGTGGACACTCGCAGGCACGCACCGGCCTCCCCGCTGGGGATTCCCTCGCTGGCCGCTCGGTCGGACTCTCCGGCAGACCCCGCTCTGCGGGCTGGTCACTCTTTTCTTATCGCTGCTCCTTACGGCATGTGGTTCGGGTAGCGCGACACGTCCGGTACTTGCAGAGCGGTGCATGCAAGTCAGCGGCGGTCGTCAAGAAAACAACGTCAGCATAGTGTCGCCGGATGCAGGCACCCTTCGCCTGAGGGTCGAAGAACGAGGTATATCAGTCGTTGTGACCCTCGGCGCAGATCCCAGCAGCGCTGCGGAGTCTCCGGTCGAGCGCTTAGGCACCATTCAGCTCGCAACGTATACGCAGCGCGGACAGCACCACTCGATCACCGTCCGGGCGCAGGACTCTCCAGACATCACAGGTGAGGTTTGCGTACAGGCCACCTTAGTGGCCGGCTCTCTCGTGTCAGCCGAGACAGCGTTCGCGAGCGCGGGCCGCGCGACTCACGCACATGACTGGAGCACAGCGTTTGAGGAGTATCTGAAAGCGGCGCGCCAGTTCGATCGTCTGGGTGCACGGCGCTCGTCGGGAGCCGCCCGACATGCAATGGCAGAGATAGCGTACCTGCGATTGAACAGACATCGGGATAGCTATGCGCTGGCCAGCCAGGCGCTCGCTGATTACAACGGAAGCGCGGAGTCATTCATCGTAGGAGCGCTCACGGGTCTGCGCGGTAAGGCGCTTTTCGAGATGCCCGAAATAGATGTCCGCGTCCTCGCGCCGCGAATGCAGGAGCTGCTGACTATGGCTCGCAAGTCCCTGCAGACATCCCGTTTCGGCGCGAGAGAATTGCCGCGGTTGCAGATCATGGAAGGCTTTCTCGAGTATCGCCTCGACGCCCGCGAACCTGCGCGCGTCGACTTCGCTGCCGCCGCGCAAAGCTGCCGAGCGCTGCAGGACTGGGATTGCTACGCGATCGCCGGCCAGAACCTGGCGATGCTGGCCTATGAGAGTAAGAACTACACGGTCGCTCTGTCCGCCTTCGACGATGCGTTGAAGCGGCTTCCCCCGGAACTCGATCCGAAGCTGGCCGCTGATATCTGGAGCAACTACGGCACGATGCAGGGGCGAGCGGGCCTCTTCAGCAACAGCCAGCGCTCGTATGCGGCGGCCATGCGTAAATTCGCACAACTCGGGGATTGCGGCGGAGTGCGCCGGAATCTCGGGCGCTCCGGCAACCTGATGGTACAGCTTGGGACGCTGAGCGACGCGAAGAATGACCTGCAGCAGGCTGTGTCGCTCGATTGCGCCGCGTTACTTGCCGCCGGCACTGACAACACTCTTACCGGCTCTGCGCGCCCGGGCGCTGTCGGGATTGGCGCAACCCGTGAATACACCGATGCACGCCAGTCAGGGACCGCCTGGTGTAGCCGATTGCTCGACCCTGCCAGGCTTGCGACCGAAGACAAGTTAGTTGTATTGAATGCGCTGGTATCGTTGGGTCACGCTCTGAAGTTGGAAGGAGATTCCGTGCTGGCCAGGCAGTGCCTCGACTCAGCCGAGCCCTATGCCGACAATGGCCGGCTGCAGATGCGCCTCGCCAACGCTCGCGGTGAGGTGCTTCTGGAGAGCCGGGAGGCGGCCGCGGCCCGGGGTGCATTTGAGCAGGCGGTTCGAATCGCCGATGAGGCAAAGATTCCGCCGGCTCACGAGTACCGTGGGATTGCTCGCCTGGGCATCGCAAAGTCAGCTCTGCTCGCTGGCGACGACGCCGCGGCGATACGCGATGGCCAGGATGCCTTGGAAGCAGGCGTCAACCGCGGCGACATTGACCAGACGGTGGCCTCGCTGCGCGCCCTGGCTGCCGGGTATCGCGGCTTGAATCAGCCCCAACAGGCGGCTCGAACACTGCAGACTGCCGTCGATCTGATCGAGGCCGTACCGATCGATGAGCTCGACGGCGAGAAGCGCGCCACCTACCTGGCGACCCAGTACGCGGTGTTCGCCGAGCTGACCGATCTATATGCGTCGGGGGCTGAGGCGAACCCGCCGATGGCAGCGATGGCCTTTGCAACCTCCGAGCGGGGACGCGCGCGCAGCTTGCGATACGCCGCCACGCAGTCCGAGCGGGATACGGCCGAAACCCCGGAAACACTTCCGGCAGCCCGATATCAGCAGTTGCTGCAAGAGGTCGTCAATCTCGCCGAGTCACACGCGGGGGCTGCGCAGATGACTTTGATCGAGAAGCTGGACGCAGCCGCGCTGCGCGAACGCAAAACCGACGACCCCCTCGATCAACAACAGCTCGCTCGAACCCTCGAGCAATTGCACGCAACGCTGGTGGAATACGCGGTCGGCACGCGCAACATGTTTGCTTTTGTGATCAACGAAAGCGGCTTGCACGTCATTCGGTTGGGCGACCGCCAGACGATCGCAGGCGCCGCCGCGGAGCTCCACGATCGCCTGCTGGATGCCGAGGCGCCGCAGAGCGAGGTGAGCGAGGCAGCTCAGCGGCTCGCGGCCTTGGTGTTATGGCCGCTCAGCGCTCAGCTCTCCGGCAAGCGAATCATCTTCGTCCCCGACGACGGCCTGCACACTATTCCTTTCAACGTCCTGCCGTGGTCGCCCAAGGCTTCCGACAGGTTGGTATTGCACCGCGCGGAGGTGTCGATAGCTCCATCAGCACTCTTCCTGACCCGTCTGCGGACCAACACCTCACCACACACCAATGCGCCGCGCATCGAACTGCTGGGCGATCCGGTTTTCAGGATCTCCGATTGGCACCAGGAATGCACGGACGCAATGACCGAACAAACGGGTGCACACGCCACGCGCGCACTGTCCGACTGGACCGAGTCGCTGCCAAGGCTGCCCGGGAGCCGCGCGGAAGTGCAGATGGTCGCAAGGCTCAGCCAGCAGTCGCGGCCGTCCAGCCACGTAAACATCCTCTTAGGCTGCGCGGCGGTCCCCGCTGCCCTGCGCCGAGCCGCCAGCGGACATGTCGACCTCCTCCACATCGCAACTCACGCGCGTGTGGACTCGCAGCGGCCCAGACTTTCGGCGCTGGCTCTTACCCCGGAGCACAGGGGAGATGGGACTGCTTCGGCTTTCGGCCTGCTGGACATTCTCGGCTTGAAGTTGAGTTCCAGCCTCGTGGTCCTGAGTGCCTGCGAAACCTCACGCGGCCGGCTGCTCCCCGGGGAAGGCGTGCTGGGTCCGGCACAGGCCTTTCTGCAGGCGGGCGCGGGGGCGGTGGTCGCCAGCTACTGGCGGGTAGATGACCTCGCTACCTCAAAATTCATGCAGGAGTTTTACAGATACCTCCTCGCTGAGCGCCTGCCGGCCGCAACTGCCCTGCGCCGGGCTCAGCTGGACGAGGCGGAAAGCTCATCGTCACACGATTGGGCCGCCTTTTCCGTGTACGGCTGGCCTGACAGCTCCATTTAACTTTGCATCCCCACCGCGGCGTGCCCTCCACGCTAGCGATTTCCTGAGATAAGCAACGAGGTCGCAGCAGTGATCTCCGGCGGATTCATTGCCCCCGCCAACCAAGGAGACTCCCCATGCCCATTTCCCGTAAAGCCATCCTGGCCTCAGCCCTCGCCCCATGTTTGGTTGGCGCCCTGACCAGCACACCTGCCCGGGCAGCCACGGTCCCCGGCTACTTCTTCAAGGAGTGGACGGTGTCGAAGAACTGCACCGAGCAACACGCGGGCCTCGCCGCCCGGGTACAGACCGGGCTCAAATTCAAGATCTCGCCCGATTCGCAGGCCGCGGACGGCAGCTACGTAGTGCAGGCCAAGGATGTCGGCCAGCAGCACTGGGCCGCCAACTGGAATGGAATGAAGCTGGTGTACCGCCCGGGCACCGAAATGAAAACCCTGCCGGCCGACTTCGAGTGCGTCCCGGGTCAGGAAGCGACATCGTCCTTCCTGGCAATGTCCAACTACGCGCAGGCGACTGAGCCGTTCTACGAGCAGAGCCATTGGTACGGCCTGGCAAAGATCCACGGCCAGCTGGAACACATCCTGATCTTCCCGAGTAATGCCGCGTCCGGTCCCAAGGCCGTCATCGTCATGCTGTCGGTCAACGCCCCCGGAACCGTTCAGCTCGACGAGAACGGCGTGATTCATATGGATTAACCGGCGTGTGCCGGTCGAGCCTAGGATTGGTGGGATGGGGCATACGCTGGCGAGCCTCGAGCGAGGCTCGTTCGCGTGACCTACAATACTTCCTAAATGATGCGCCGCACCGTCCAGGTAGCCGGCCTGTGCGGCTTGCTCTCCTTCGTTTGCACCCCGCTGGGTTGGACGCAGGAGACGCCGTTTCAGTGTCGGCCGTTGACGTGCTCTACGCTGACCCCGACCCCGTCAGTAGACGACTCAACTGCGAACGATTGCGCGTATCGCGTCGGTAACCTCTGGTGGGTTGATTATGTTGCTGGCTCCCTCGCGTGGACCCATCGCGAGGTGGTCAGGCCAGTCATCGTTGCCGTGTTCGATGACGGTGCCTTCACGGACCATGAGGACATTCGCAATCAGCTCTGGACCAACGAGGCAGAGGCACACGGAAAACCCGATGTAGATGACGACGGCAACGGATACGTAGACGACGTCCACGGTTGGGACTTTGTCGAAAACAGCCCGGATGTGTCGCCTAAAGGTGAATGCCGCTCGAGAATCAGTCACGGCACGTTCATGGCAAGCCTCGTGGCGGCCCAACGCAATAATGCCGTAGGCATTGCCGCCCCCGGATCCGATGGCGCCCGCGTAATGATCCTCCGCGTCGTCGGCTGCAATCGAGGTGTTAATGACGACGCGGATCCACAACGCCTTGCTCGGGCATTGGATTATGCAACGCGCATGGGAGCGCGAATTTTGAGCTTCAGCGCACACTGGAATGCCACGACACCCGAACTGGATCGTGCGTTTTCGGAGATAGCCGACAGACAGGACGCCCCGCACTCTGCCATCGTAGTCGCCAGCGTGCCGAACAAGGGGGAACCGACAGCCGGATACCCCGCGGCCTATACATTTCGTCGAATTGTGCGGGCCATCCCCATAGGAAATGAGGACATGATCTCCCCTGGCACCAGCGTCGCTCCGCCGGGGCTCAATCTCGGTGCACCCAGCGCGTGCGTGATTGGCGCGGGGGCCCCTCCCGACCGTTACAGGGTCGAGCAAGGTAGCTCGAATTCCACGGCCATCCTGTCCGGTCTGCTTGCCGGCATCTGGGCTAGCCCGGCCTATGCTAAATTGACTACCGACGAGTTCCTGGCAAGGGTCGTACAAGGGCGCATGGTGAAGTCTCCGCGGCGCTCACAGCCTGGGTCGCGGACGCCTTACCTAGACGGGGTGCCGCTGGCCGATGCTTGTCCTTTAGAAACCGAGCGCCGGAAAGCGCGCGTTTGTCCCCAGCCAGGATCGCAGCGGGAACCGCGTCCATGACCTATATTGATTCGCCGGCAGAAATCCTCCCCGCCAAACCGCTCGAAAGGGCTGATCGGGGCGATTTGTCCCTCGTGGAGGCCGTTGCCGAGCGCACCGGGCTCCAAAATCAACTTTACGTGAGATATCGGAGGCCCTTGCTACAGGTATTCCTCCACAGACGTATCGCTCGTGATGCGGCTGAGGACCTGTTGCAACGCACGTTCCTGCAGGCGATCAAGAAGATTCGCACTGAAGGACTGGATGACCCTAGTAATCTGGGAGGCTATCTCTATCGCACGGCTTGCAAGCTTGCCACCGCCTACTGGCGGGGGGAGCTGTCACGGCGGCACGACAACGACCGCGAGGTGCTCTCGAATCTCAAGGACGAGGCGCTTTCCCTCGAGGAGCGCCTGGACCATGAGCAGCTTGCGAAATGCGTCCGCGACCTCATGGGCCACCTGCCCGTGCAGCGCGACCGCGAAGTGTTGGAACGATACTACCTCCATGAAGAGCCCCGAACCGCGATTCGAGAGTCGTTGCAATTGACTGACATGCAGTTCAATCAGGTCCTCTGGCGCGCACGCCAGCGCTTCGGTGACATTCTCCGCAGGCATGGCCTAGCAGCCGCCCATGCGGGACCTGCGCAATCGACCTGAGGTAGGGAGAACCATGGATCACATACAGTTCAAAGCCAATCAGACCGCCGCCGGCTATGTAGCCAACGGCCTCGATGAGAGCACTCAGGAAGCTTTCGAGCTGCACCTGATGGGCTGCTCCGAGTGCGTCGAAGACGTCGAAGTCTGGCGTGCGATCAAGCTCGACATGCCCCGGCAGCGCCCCGAGGTACGGTCCAAGGCTCCCAAGCCACGTTTCGTCGCTTTCAGCGATTGGCGGATGGCCGCCTCCCTGGTGGGTGCCGGAATCATCGGCGCGACGGGGGGCTGGCTGGGAAAATCCACGACGGCCACGGACTTGGACTCGACACGCACGGTGGTATTCAACCTCCCTTCCGTGTCCCGCGGTGCAGACGACTGCACCGCAGTCCGGCTTGCGTCAGACACGCAACTGGCGGTCCTCCGTGTGCCGGGGATATCACGAGATCTTCATGTAGTCGCACTCGACTCAGAGAAGCGCGTGCTGCCTGCCGGTCAATACGCCTCGCGGGTCCAACCAGACGGTAGCCAACTCGTGCGGGTAGACGCGCGGCTGCTGACGGGGCGGCCGGTTCACCTGGAAGCGCGGCGTGCCGACGGATCGGGCGAGCCGTTGGGGTGCATCATCGGCGCGACGCCAGCATCCGGACAGTAGATTTCAGGTCACGCGAGCGGAAGCTGCGCCAGGCGGTCTCCCTGCCGGCGCAGAAACGGTCCGAATCCGAGGTGGTCATAAAGACCACCGAGGGCAGATACATCCGGCGGCCGGCGACGAAGTCCTTCAACGCCGACGCCGAGCTCCAAGTCGCAGGTAATCCGAGTCAGTTGCCTCGCCAGGTAAGCTGACTCGCGATGTTCGCGCAGACGCTCGCTGAGCGTCCGAGCGCCACGCAACTTCTTGAGGCCCGCGACGCGTCCGAGATCAGCGTACAGCTCATCCAGCGACTCGAATTCCTTCATCAGTAGCGCGGCCGTCTTCGGCCCGATTCCGGGCACACCCGGGATGTTGTCAACGCAGTCGCCGGTCAGCGCCAGGTAATCGGCAAAACGCTCCGGCGCAACTCCGTAGTAACGCTCGATGTCACTGTAGCCAAACTGCTCACGCGCGCCGTAATCCCAGAAAAGATCACCGTCACGCACCAGCTGCGCGAGGTCCTTGTCCCGGGTGATGAACGCCGAGCGCACGCCCTCATCGCGCATCAGGCAGCCGAGCGTGCCGATGATGTCATCAGCTTCATATTCGGGGTGGGTGAACACCGCCAGCCCCAGATGCCGGCAGACCTGGCGGCAATGTTCGAACTGTTTGAGCAGATCCACCGGGTGCGGGTCGCGATTCGCCTTGTAGGCCGGATAGATCCGGCTGCGATACGAGTTGGCAAGGCGCTGATCAAACGCAACCGCCATGTAACGCGGCCGCATGCGCTCGATCAAGTCACCGATGAAGCGCGCAAAACCAAACACCGCATGGACCGGATGGTTATCCTGGTCAACCATGTCAGGCAATACGGAGTGGTACGCTCGAAATACATACACCGACGCGTCGATCAGAAAAATCAACAGTGGGGTCTCACTCTAGCCAGCGTTGGATGCGGGCGTGCAGGGGGCTCGAGCGGGGGAAGTGCGCGAGCAGATATTCCATCTGGTCCGCGAGCACCCGCCGCCCCTTGAGGAAGATATATTCCGCATAGGTCGGGGTGAACGGCACGGCGATGAGTTGCATCTTCGCCTGCTCAGGTGTCCGCGAGGCCTTCTGGTTGTTGCATCGGCGGCAGGCCGTCACGACATTGGTCCAGATGTCGACACCCCCCTGGCTGAAGGGCCTGATGTGATCTCGCGACAATTCGCGCGACGCGAAACGCATGCCACAATACATGCAGAGGTACGCATCACGGCGGAAGAGTGTCTGATTGTTCAACGGTGGAACATAGTCGTGGCGCGTGTTACCCGGATTGCCGGTGTGTCCGACGGTGGCGACAATCGAGTTGACCTCGAGCACCGTACGCTGTCCGCTGGCTGCGTTCACACCACCGTACAAAGTGTAGAGAGGCGAGCCACAGGTATATGCGACCTGCTCCTGATGGTAGAGTCGAGCGGCTTCCTTGTAATCGATCCATTCCAGGGGCATGCCGGCGATATCGGTGCGCAGGACCAGTTGCGACAGAGTGCGCGCCGCCGGGCTCGCGACTATGCGCAAGTCATCCTGGTTGCCGTGGTCGGCGCGGTCTAGATCTATGCCTAGCATGGGCGCTGTAAGATAAAGCAAATTTGTGCAAGAATTCAACGTCGCAACGTCTTAATTCGCTTGAGGATTTCCAAACGCGTGACCGGCTTGGCGCGCGCCAGATCCCGAATACACCTTCCGAGGGCCGTGCATGCCAGTCACCATAGGTGCGCTCCGCGAGAGCGCGCCGCAAGAAACGCGCGTCAGCCTCGTGCCTGAAGTGGCGGACAAGTTCGCCCAGACGGGTGCGCGGGTACTCATCGAGAAAGGTGCCGGCACGCGCGCCCAGTTCCCGGATTCTGCTTATAAAAACGTCGCATGGGCCGATTCGCCTACAGCCGTCCTCGAGCAGTCGCAGATCCTTCTGACTGTACAGCCGCTCTCTGTCGATCAGATTACGCGCCTTAAGTCCGGCACGGTGGTGATCGGCTACATGCAGGCCTATAGCCGCAAGGCGGAAGTGAAGGCACTGAAGGAGCGTGGGGTCACCAGCTTTGCGATGGAGTTCGTCCCCCGCATTTCGCGTGCCCAGTCCATGGACGCCCTGTCCTCGCAGGCCGCCATATCCGGCTACAAGGCCGTGCTGATCGCGGCCGACAACCTGCAGAAGTTCTTTCCCATGCTTACCACGGCCGCGGGCACGATCCGCCCGTCGGGCGTGCTCGTAATTGGCGCCGGGGTGGCAGGGCTGCAAGCCATCGCGACGGCTCGCCGGCTGGGTGCGGTCGTCGAGGCCTACGACGTCCGTGGGGCAACCAAGGAGCAGGTGAAGTCACTCGGTGCGAAGTTCGTTGACACTGGTGTCAGTGCGGATGGTGCCGGCGGCTACGCACGAGAGCTGACCGACGAGGAAAAGCGCAAACAACAGGAAGTGCTGGACGCGCGAATCGCGGCCGCCGATGCCGTCGTCACCACGGCTTCCGTGCCGGGCCGCCCGGCACCCAAAATCATCTCCAGGGCGGCGGTCGAGCGCATGCGGCCGGGCTCCGTGATCGTGGATATCGCCGCAGAGCAGGGTGGCAACTGCGAGCTGACCCGCGCTGGCGAGACGGTAGTGCACCAGGGCGTGAAAATCATCGGCGCGGTGAATCTGCCCGCCGAGCTTGCCTACAACGCCAGCGAGATGTATGCGCGCAATCTACTGAACTTCCTCAAGCCCGCCATCGACAAGGGCGAGCTGGCTATCGACTGGAACGATGAAGTATTCGCGCAGTCGTGCCTCACTCACGGCGGCGAGATCAAACACGAACAAACGCGTAAGTCCATCGAAGCCTGACAGGAGGCTTTTAGATCATGACCGGCATCGTCGCTCTGTACATTTTCATGCTCGCCGCCTTCACCGGCTACGAAGTCATCTCACGCGTGCCGGTCATCCTGCACACGCCCTTGATGTCAGGATCCAACTTCGTACACGGGATCGTACTCGTGGGTGCGATGGTTGCCCTCGGTGGCGCTGCCACGCCGCTCGAGAAGACGATCGGCTTCATTGGCGTGCTGCTCGCGGCGGGCAATGCGGTCGGTGGTTATGTGGTCACTGAGCGGATGCTGGAGATGTTTAAGTCCAGCGGCGCCCGCGGGAAATCGCAGAAGGGGTCGCACTGATGCCATCGGATGCAACGATGGCCCTGGACAGGCACTTCCTGATCCAGGCGAGCTACTTAGTCACTGCCGCGCTGTTCATTCTCGGCCTGAAGCGCATGAGCTCTCCCGTGACGGCCCGCAGCGGCATCTTGTGGGCGGGCAGCGGCATGCTGGTCGCGACAGTCGTGTCGTTCCTCTACCCCGACATGACCAACTACCCGTTGATCCTCGCTGCGATCGTGGTAGGCGGAGGACTCGCGTGGTGGAGCGGAAAGCGCGTGGCCATGACGGACATGCCGCAGATGATTGCTCTCTACAACGGCATGGGCGGCGGTGCGGCCGCAGCTATCGCTGCAGTGGAACTCTATCGCGGTGGGAGCGAGAGCTACGCGACGTCGAGTCTTGCGGTCGTGGGCGGCATCATCGGCTCAGTCTCCTTCAGCGGCAGCGCGATTGCATTTGGCAAGCTGCAGGGCCTCATCACCCGCAGCATCCGCTTCTCTGGCCAGCAAGTCTTCAATCTGCTGCTGTTGGCCGCCGCGCTGATATTGGGCGCGATGGTGGCGTTCGGCCTGAACGCCACGCCACCGGTGATCACGGCCTTCTTCGCGCTCGCGTTGCTTCTCGGTCTGACCATGACTCTGCCGATTGGTGGCGCGGACATGCCCGTCGTCATCTCCCTTTACAACGCGCTAACCGGGCTTGCGGTGGCCTTTGAAGGCTTCGTTCTCAACAACGCGGCAATGATCATCGCGGGCACCGTCGTGGGATCGGCCGGTACGCTGCTGACGCAGTTGATGGCGAAGGCAATGAATCGCTCGTTGGGCAACGTGTTGTTCTCCGGCTTCGGCGACACTGGTGGTGCCACCACTGGCGAAGTAACGGGAAGCCTCAAGCCCATTGAGGCGTCCGACGTCGGTGTCATGATGGCTTTCGCGTCGAAGGTCATCATCGTCCCTGGATACGGCATGGCCGTCGCCCAGGCCCAGCATAAAATCTGGGAGTTGTGCCAACTGCTGCTCGATCGCGGTGTCACCGTCAAGTTCGCAATCCACCCCGTCGCGGGCCGCATGCCCGGACACATGAACGTGCTGTTGGCGGAAGCGGGTGTTCCTTACGATCTCATCTCGGATCTCGACGAGATCAACTCCGAGTTCGAGACCGCGGACGCGGCGTTGATCATTGGCGCCAATGACGTCGTCAATCCGGTGGCGCGCAACGACAAGTCCAGCCCGATCTACGGAATGCCCATTCTCAACGCCGACAAGGCGAAGAACGTGATTGTCATCAAGCGTGGCAAGGGCGCCGGTTTCTCGGGGATCGAGAATGCGCTGTTCTACCTGGACAATACGCGAATGTTGTATGGCGACGCACAGAAGGCTGGTGCCGAGCTGATCCAGGCCATCAAGGCCGTTGGCTGACGCCGCGGAAGTGGCAAGGGATTCGAGCGTGAAGACAGTCACGGCGTTGCCACTGCTGATGGCACTAACCTGGGTGGCGCAGGCCTCATCGCCGGGCACAGGTGCCGCCTCGCCCGCCACCTTGCCCGCCGCCTCGCCCGCCGCCTCGCCCGCCACCTTGCCCGCCACCTTGCCCGCCACCTTGCCCGCCACCTTGCCCGCCACCTTGCCCGCCACCT
>Ga0105247_10000150_pt1 | contig 68542 bp, 57 predicted proteins | sample KBSS24metaG_FD_81519 | JGI IMG/M metagenome (GOLD analysis project Ga0105247, IMG submission 81519) | Switchgrass rhizosphere microbial communities from Kellogg Biological Station, Michigan, USA - KBS S2-4 metaG | ecosystem: Host-associated > Plants > Roots > Rhizosphere > Soil | place... | reverse complement strand
TGGCGTGGCTTTCCCATCCCGGTGCTGGCGGCGCCACTGCGCGCCGATATTGGTTCGAGCAACGACAAACAGCCTTTCGAGCTGATTTACACAGTTGCCGGCACTCAGTCGCTGTCATTCCTGCCGCTGGCGGGTACCAGGCCATTGACTGACCTCACTGCAACGGCCGGTTACGCGTCTCAACGATGAAGTACTTCGCGGTGAGCGCGGCAACCAGCGGAATCACGCCGACCCAGAGCAGCGTATCGCTCAGAACGGCGCTGGAGCCGCCGGCGCGCGCGGAGACCATGCCGACGAACAGCGGACCGCCTGCCGCGAGCAGGCGGCCGATGTTGTAGCAGAAACCCGAGCCGGTGGCGCGCAGGCGGGCCGGGAACAGCTCCGGGAGGTAAAACGGAAACGTGCCGAATACGCCATACACGCCGGCACCGACAAAAAAGAGCATCGCCAACCGTGTTGACGGCGCGAGATCCAGACCGAACGTCACAAACAGCATCAGTGCGGAATACAGGAAATAGGCGACGTACATAGACCGGCGGCCGAGCGTTCGACTGAGGGGAATGGCAGCGAATGCGCCCAAAAGACCGCCGAAGTTGAAGGCATTGGAGGCGCGCGCTTTCCACGTTTCAGCCAGAAGCCGGGTGGCATCCGCGGACAGGCCCAGCTGCGCGGCGTGCTCGCCTGCCAGTGTACTGCCGAGCAGGGGTACGAAAGCATTGCATGCCCACCAACTGACGACAGCCGTAACTGCTACCGCAACACCACTGATTGTCAGCTTCAGGGTATCTGCGCTGAACAATTCGCGTGGCGACGGAGGGTTTTCCCGCCTAGCTGCGGTCATCCACTGCGTGCTTTCTCGTACAAATATCCTGATGAGCAACGCGAGAATTACGGGTGCCAGACCAGCGAGGAACACGTACCGCCACGAAGTCTGGGGCGTCGAGGCGAACCACACGCCGGCAATCAGGTAATTTGCAGTACTCGCCAGGACGATGCCGAGGGGCGAGGAACTCTGCAAAATGACGCCTGCTTCTACGCGCCTGTTGTCCGGCACTGTCTCGGCGACAAGAGCGGCGCCAATTCCCCACTCACCCCCGATGCCGAGGCTCGCCAAAGTGCGAAACGCGATGAGTTGCCAGATATCGGTCGCGGCTGCGCACAGTCCGGTACCGGCGGCGTATACCGCAATCGTTGCAAACAGCGCCTGCTTGCGTCCGATCCGATCGGCGAGCCACCCGAACAACACGCCGCCGGTAGCCCAACCTACCAGCAAAATTGAGGTAATGGCACCAATCCAGAAGACTGTCGCCTCGTGAGCACCGGGCGTCCCGGGTTGAAGGCCGAGTAGCACGGGCACGCAGTTTGGCGCGACGAAGTTGAAAAGGAGGGCGTCGAAGACGTCGAATCCCCAGCCCGCCCAGGCGGCGGCAATCACGAGCCACTGATAGCCAGAAAATCCCAGAAAACCCGCCCGCGCGCCGATTCGCGAAGCTGCGACCACCTGCTTCTCCTGGCCCGGTCTCTCACCGGAACCCTGTTGGCCTTCATTGTTAGCAGTCTAACCGCTGCGCTGCCAAGGTTTGGAAATTCCTACAATGGCGTATGACTTTTTGCACGTGCGCGGGGTGAGCGAATTTGGTGGAATGGATCACGGAATCAACGGCGGCAGGTGAGTGAACTTTGAGCACCCTCTGCCGTTCTATTAGTAGAGAGAGCGAAAGTCAGGAGGCCGTTGCTGTATGCCAAGCGATCACCCCTCGACCCGTGTAGTACCGGTTGCCAATCTGCGCGAGTTCTTCAAAGACGAGCTGCACGGAGCTCTGGAGAAACAGCAGTTGGCGGTTGAAGATCAGACGGAACACTACGTCGTGAACCTGCTCACGCTGTTCTCCCGCTCGGAGGCGCTGTACGAGCAGACCTCGGAAGGTACTCGCCTCAAACCCCTCGTGGTCATGCTGTCCGAAGCCCTGGAAGCGCCCTCGGCCGCGGACCGCAATCGCTCCTTGCAGCGGCTCGGAGACGTCTCGCTCTTCATTGCCGGCTTCTTTGCGCAGAGCTTCGCGCGCAAGCTGATCGACATCGACTATCACATTGCCATGGGCGGGCGTGCCTACGCGACGCTGGCCGAAACCCTGTCACGGGGAAGAAGCCGGGTGCTGGGTAATGTATTCGGCGAGCTCGCCGAGAAGTTTCAACCGATGGTGGATGCGCTGAATGAGGTGAGCGAGACTTCGCACACCCATTCGGACAAGGACATTCTGAGGCTGTACGAGATCTGGCTGAAAACCGGCAGCCGCCGCAGTTACGACATTCTCAAGCGCCTCGGCGTGGATCCGACGGCGTCGGGCGCATCGACCTTCGCGAGCGCAACGGCGTTCGCACACTGACCCCATGATCCTGAAACGCCTCCAGGATCTGATCGGCGGCATCTATGACGTGAGCATCTCTCACGACGTGTACGACTTCCTGGTCACTGACCGGGATCGCCTGCCCGCTGCCGCGCGCGGCAGTGGACCCACCGACGAAGAGCTCATTGTCGCCCAGCCGGAAGAGGGTGGTACCGGCGAGATCGCGATGTCGCTGTACCTCGATCCGGAACTGCTGCAGCGGCTCGATCGCGCGGATCCGATGGAACGGCTGCACGATGGGAATGTGGCGGATTATTGGACGGCGCTCGAGGGTGTCAGCCATTTCCTATACCTCGCCTGGAATGCGGGCCACGACAAGCCCGTGTCACTTCTGGAGTTGGAGATGCAGGCGGAGGTGGACAAGTACGTGGGCAGCTACTGGCTCATGCGCCGCCAGTTCCCGGATCGGTTTCCAGCCGAGTTGCTGCGTTTGTTATTCGAACGGACGCGAATTGATTCGCGCCTGGCGGGCGGCCGGGAGAATTTGTACCGCGAGGCGAGTCGCTACGCACAGAAGTTCTGCACGCGGCTCGAGCAGTCGCTGCGCGACGCGCAGGGACGGTCACAGGTGGAAGTGCTGGCGGAACTGCGACGGTTCTATCGGCTGACGAACGCTCGCAAGCTCGCGCACATTCAGCGCACGGCGTAGGCGCGGCGCGGGTGGCGTCAGTCTTCGTCGTCCTCGTCCCGCCGCTTCTTCGCTTCCTCCAGTGACCGCATCATCTTGATCCACGCAGACAGCTTGCGAAGGTCTGTGCGTTGGCCGGGCGTGCGCTTGCGGTCCCCTTCCGCACCTCGCATGTACGGATCGTGCGTTTCTGCGCTCTCAATCTCCAACGAGCCCGTACTCAAGCCGCGCTTTGGCGCTGTCCTCGCGCCCTCGATTTCGAGCACGGGGCGGTCATAGTCGCCCGGAGCGTCGTACCATTCCACAATGGCGGTGCCTTTGTGATCGTGAACGACCCTGCTCAGGCGCCTGCGTCCATCCTTGGGTTCGGCCCCGGTGGGGCGCGTAGAGCGATGCTTTGGATCTGCCATGGATTACGTTTAATTGCATAGCCGGTTACACCCGGTATGAACACGATACTCGGCGGGTCAAAACGGATTCCAAGAGTTCCGTCACGGATTATTCGCACCTGATGGCCTACGCGCTGCAGCAAGCGCAAATGCCCGGGCCAGCGCAATGATTGTCTTGGCATCGCGGATCTCGCCGTTCATCGCCCATTCGTACGCCTGAGCAAACGGGAACCAGTGAATTTCGATGATTTCAGAGTGTTCATGGGCAGTCGTCTGCGGCTGCAGCTGCGTGGCATGGAAAAGATGCAGGACCTCGCCGAACACCCCCGGCGAGCTCAGGGCGGTGCCCAGGCTCTCCCAGTGATTAGCGCTGACCCCGGCCTCTTCGATCAGCTCGCGTTTCGCGGTCTCCAGCGGCGGCTCGTTGGGCTCGAGTTTGCCGGCCGGCAGCTCCCATATCCAGCCGCCGGCCACGTATCGGTACTGCCGCAGGAGGCACACCCGCCCCTGCGAATCGAGGGCGAGGACCGCAGCGCCGCCCGGGTGGTGAACGACCTCGAGCTTCTCTCGATGGCCATTGGGAAGGACGACGTCATCCGTGGTGACCTTGATGACTCGACCGCGAAAGTGAACAGTCTGGTTTTCAGGTTTCATACACGCCGAGTATGCGCAAGTTTCGCGTAATCATCATTACTGGCTTGCCCGGTACGGGCAAGACCACGCTCGCGCGGGACCTGGCGAAACGTCACGGGCTGCCCCTCATTTGCAAGGATACGATCAAGGAACCCTTGCTGGACGTGTTGGGATCGGCCGTGCCTTCCCGTGTGCTGAGTAACATTTCGTTCGCTGTCATGTTCTCGATCACACGGGACCTGCTGGCGCTCGGTGACAGCCTGATCCTCGAAGGCAACTTCCGCAGCGGCGAGCACGAAGCGCCGCTGCTCGCCGCGCTGCCGCCGGTCGCACCGACGATTGTCCAGGTGTTATGTAGTGCCAATGAGGAAGAGCGTCGCTCGAGATTGCTCCGCCGGGCAGATGATCCGGCCCGGCATGCAGGTCACAAGGATGCCGGGCAGCTGGAGCCGGTCGCGGCTTGCGATTCGTTCCTCGATTTGCCGGGAGAGCGCCTTACGTATCGTGTAGGCTTTGCGTCATGCGAAACACTATTCTGACTTTGCTGGTGGCGTTGTGGATGTCCGCACAGGCCGGTGCTGCGGGCGCGGTCGCCCACGCTCAGGCCGATATGCAGGCCGACCTCGAGATTCCATATCAGAAATACGTTCTGCCGAATGGTCTTACGCTGATCGTGCATGAGGATCACAAGGCGCCAATCGTCGCTGTGGACATCTGGTATCACGTGGGCAGCAAGGACGAGCGTCCGGGCCGTACAGGCTTCGCGCACCTGTTTGAACACCTGATGTTCACGAATACTGAGAACCATCACGACGAGTTCTTCCGGCCACTGATCAGCGCTGGTGCCACGAAGATGAACGGCAACACGTGGCTCGATCGCACCACGTACTTCGAGAACGTGCCTGTCAATGCGCTCGATACCGCGCTGTGGCTCGAATCCGACCGCATGGGGCATTTGCTGGGGGCCATCGACCAGGGAAAACTCGACGAGCAGCGGGGCGTCGTGCAGAACGAAAAGCGGCAAGGACAGAACCGTCCTTACGGCAAGGTTGATGAACTGATCGCGGCGAGCACTTATCCGGCTGGTCATCCGTACTCGTGGACCACCATCGGGTCGATGGAGGATCTCAGCGCGGCCTCCCTGGAGGATGTCAAAAACTGGTTCCGGACATACTACGGAGCCGCCAACGCGGTGTTGGTAATTGCGGGTGACGTGCAGCCGCAAGAGGTGCGCACGAAGGTCGAGCACTACTTCGGGGATATCGGCCCAGGACCCGTGCTGAAGCGCAACGAGGCATGGGTTGCCAAGATGAGCGGCGAGAAGCGCGCGAGCCTGCAGGACCGTGTGCCGCAGTCACGGATCTACAAGACCTGGAACATCCCGGGCTACAACACTCGCGATTTCACGCTGCTGCAGATAGCGAGTGAAGTTCTGGCCGGTGGCAAGAACAGCCGTCTGTACAAACGCCTCGTCTACACTGACCAGGTGGCCACGAGCGTGAGCGCGGGCATCGGACCCTTTGAAATCGGGTCCCAGTTGCAACTGGTTGCCACGGTCAAGCCGGGCGGCGACCCGGCTGTCGTGGAAAAAGCGTTGGATGAGGAAGTCAGCCGCTTCCTGAAGACAGGTCCTACCAAAGAGGAGCTAAGCAGGATCAAGACGGCGACCTATGCATCATTCGTTCGCTCGGTCGAGCGGATAGACGGCTCCGGTGGCAAGGCCGCCATCCTCGGGGAGAGTCAGCTCTACGGTGGATCACCGGACTTCTACAAGACGACGTTGCACTGGCTTCGCGATGCAACGGCCGCCGATGTCCAGAATGCCGCCCGCGGATGGTTATCCGATGGCGTCTTTGTACTCAACGTACAGCCATTCCCTGAATATCACGCAGCGGCAAGCGGCGCTGACCGCAGCAAGCTCCCGGAAGTCGGCAGTGCGGCGCCCTTGACGCTCCCGCCCCTGCAGCGCGCCACTCTTTCCAATGGTTTGAAGGTGGTGCTTGCCGAGCGCCACGAGGTGCCGGTCATTCAGCTCAGCCTGATTGTCGATGCCGGACACGCCGCCGACAGTCTCGCGAAGCCGGGGACTTCGAATCTCACCCTCGCAATGATCAGCAACGGGACGAAAACGCGCACTGCGTTGCAGATCGCCGCCCGCGCGGAAGAGCTCGGTGCCGAGGTCAACGCCGGCTCGAGCCTGGACACCTCCTACATCTCTCTCAATTCCATCAGCGGGCAACTCGCGGGCTCACTCGAGCTGTTCAGTGACATCCTGCTCAATCCAACATTCCCCGAAAAAGAGCTGCAGCGCCTCAAGGCGCAGTCGGTCGCCGCGATTCAGCAACAGAAGTCGCAGCCGCAAGGCATCGCATCCCGCTTGTTCCCGAAGCTTGTCTATGGCGAGGGGCATGCGTACTCCAACCCGTTCTCCGGAATCGGTTCCGAGCAGAGCGTGCAATCCATGACCGTCGATGAGCTGCGCGCGTTCTATCACCGCTGGGTGCGGCCGGACAATTCGACGCTGCTGATTGTGGGTGACACGACGCTGCGGCAGATCGCGCCGCTGCTCGAGCAGCGCCTGGCTGGATGGCACGCGCCAGCCGAACCGCTGGGGGCGAAGCAGCTGGGCAGTGTGCCAATGCCTGCGAAACCGCGGATCTTCCTGGTGAACCGCACTGGCGCGGAACAGTCACTCGTGTTCGGGGTCGAGGTTGCGCCGCCACGCTCGGATCCCGACGACATCGCCTTCGAGACGGTGAACACGGTGCTCGGTGGCAGCTTCATCTCGCGGCTGAATATGAACCTGCGCCAGGACAAGCACTGGTCCTACGGTGCGGGAACGAATCTCATCAGCGCCAAGGGGCAGCGACCGTTCGTGGTCAGCGCAATGGTGCAGACTGACAAGACCGCCGAGTCGTTGGCTGAGACGGTGAAGGAGTTACGCGGCCTCGTCGGCGCACGGCAGCCCACCGGCGTGGAAATCAAGGCCGCAAAGGACGCCCTGGTGTTGACCCTTCCCGGCAGCAACGAGACCGCGCGCGAGGTCGCCAGCTCCTACGCCGATATCCTGACCTATGGATTGCCCGACAACTATCTGAACGAGTTCGTCGGCAAGGTGGATTCCTTGAGTGCCGCCGATCTCGCGGCCGCGGCGGGCAAGCTCATTCACCCGGATGCCTTCACTTGGATCATCGTCGGCGATGTGGCCGTGATCGAGGCGCCCGTGCGCAAGCTCAGCCTGGGTGAGGTGAAAGTACTGGATGCGGACGGTAACGTGCTGCGCTGATTTATTTGGCCCGGCACTGGCCGGGCGGAGCCCGACTACGTCGGCCGCTGGCAAAAGGGTTCGACGCATGCGTCTCACCTTTTGCCAGGTACGCAGTGCTGGTGGCGCTCCGCGCCGTTCAGTTTTTTTGGAAAGGCGTGACTGTGCGCAGTGACAGGCAGCCGGACGCTTCGTATATTCGGGCCGCACCATGCCGACCACGTCACATCTCGAGAAGTTGAACGGACCGCAACGCAAGGCGGTGACCTTTGGCGAGCCGCTGCCCGATAACAAAGGGTTCCGGTCCGGTCCCCTGCTGATCATTGCCGGGGCCGGTACCGGCAAGACGGATACGCTCGCACATCGGGTTGCGCACCTGGTGATCCATGGGGTGGATCCCGCTCGGATCCTGATGCTCACTTTTACGCGGCGAGCGGCGGTGGAGATGCGCCGGCGCGCTTACGAGATCGCGAAGAAGGCGCTCAACGAGGCTCTGGGTGGGGTCAGTCAGACCATCACCCAGCGTTTGAGCTGGACGGGCACATTTCATTCCGTGGGCAACCGGCTGCTGCGTCATTACGCCAAGCACCTGAAGCTCGATCCGCAGTTCAGTGTGATGGACCGGGCGGATTCCGCGGACCTGATGGACAGTCTGCGCCAGGAGTTGGGGCTGGCCGCGAAGGAGCAACGCTTCCCGCGCAAGGAAACCTGCCTCCAGATCTACTCCTACCGCGTGAACACACAGCGCTCGCTCAAGGAGACCCTCGAGCAGCAGTATCCCTGGTGTGCGCAGTGGGAAGCGGATCTGACCCGCCTCTACAGGGCGTACGTCGAGCAGAAGCAGCGAGCAGCCATACTCGACTACGACGATCTGCTCCTCTACTGGCACGTCATGATGTCAGAGCCGCGGTTGGCTCAACATGTCGGTGCCCACTTCGATCACGTGCTGGTGGACGAATACCAGGACACCAACAAGTTGCAGGCGCAGATCCTGCACGCCATGCGGCCGGACGGCTCGGGGCTCGCCGTGGTCGGTGATGATGCCCAGGCCATCTATTCGTTCCGCGCGGCCGCCGTCGAGAACATTCTGGGCTTTCCCGACCGGTTCAATCCGCGGGCCGAAGTGGTCACGCTGGCGCAGAACTACCGCTCCACCCAGGAAGTCCTCGACGTTTCCAACTCGCTGATGGCGGAGGCGCCGCGTCAGCAGCGCAAGCACCTGTTGTCCATCCGGGGCAAAGGGGCGCGGGCACGTATCGTCACGGTAGATGAGTTGCAGACCCAGGCGGAGTACGTCTGCGCGGAAATTCTCAGGCGCCGCGAAGCCAATGTGCCGCTGCGCCGTCAGGCAGTGTTGTTCCGCAGCTCGAGCCACAGCGACGTCCTCGAAGTGGAACTCGGTAAGCGCAAAATTCCCTACACGAAATATGGCGGTCTGAAGTTCCTCGAGGCCGGGCACATCAAGGATCTGATGGCGCTGCTGCGCTGGGCCGACAACCCGCGTAACTCGCTCGCCGCGTTCCGCGCCCTGCAGCTGCTTCCGGGCATGGGCCCGGCGAACGCGCGCAAGGCAGTGGAGCACGTCGAAGCCAGTGGCTTTTCATTTGCGGCGCTGAAGAGCTTCGCAGCGCCCGCACCGTCCAAACATGGATGCGAAAAGCTGACCGAGCTGCTGCTGGCCCTGGCCGAGCCGGGACGGGAGTGGCCAGGCCAATTGCATATGGCGCGCGAGTGGTACAAACCGCATTTCGAGCGCATCTACGAGCACTTTCATACGCGCCTCGGCGATCTGGACCAGCTCGAGCTGCTGTCGGGTCAATATCCTTCGCGGGAACGCTTCCTCACGGAGCTCACGCTCGATCCGCCGAATGCCACCAGCGATCTGGCTGGAAGTCCGGTACTCGATGAGGATTACCTGACACTCACGACCATCCACTCCGCCAAGGGGATGGAGTGGGATACCGTCTATCTGCTCAACGTGGTGGACGGCAGCTTCCCGTCGGAGTTTGCAACGGGCAAGGCGGAGTTGATCGAGGAGGAGCGCCGGTTGTTGTATGTCGCGCTCACCCGGGCGCAGAACGACCTGATGCTGATCGCGCCGCTGAAGTTCCATCTGACCGCCCAGTCGCGCCAGGGCGATGCGCACGTGTACGGGGGCCGCAGCCGGTTTCTGACGGAAAGGGTATTGAAGACGCTGGAGGCCACGACGTTCCAGGGCTCCAGCCTGGGAACGGCCGATGTTGCACTGCAAAGCAGCGGAGAGTCGACCCTCGACATAACGGCCCGCATGAAAGACATGTGGTGAGGATCAGCGCTTGGGTTTGATGAACTTCAGGGTGAACCGGTCGCTCTCGCCGATCGCGGCGTAGCGGTCCCGGTCCTTGTCACCCAGCCGGTATGTCGGCGGCAGGGTCCATACTCCCTGCTCGTAGTCCTTCGTATCCTGCGGATTCGCGTTGACCTGCGATTCACCCACCAGCCTGAAGCCCTGCCCCTCGATGAGGCGGATCGCGTAATCCTCGTTCACGTAGCCACTCTTGGCTTTCGGATCCTGGGGCGCGGCAGAATTGCCGCGATGCTCCACGACACCGAGCACGCCGCCGGGTTTGAGCGCCTTGTACGCAGTAGCAAAGGCCTGCTCCGCGGTATCCCGCGCCATCCAGTTGTGAATGTTGCGGAACGTCACGATCATATCGAGCGAGCCGGGAGGCACGACATCACCCCCGTCAGTCGGGAAGGTGACGACCTCTACTCCACTGTATACGTCAGGTTGCGAGGCCAGCTTCCGTTGGTAATCCGACAGGCGCTCCGTTACATACTTGCTCTGCGGGTCCGCGGCATTCACCGCCGCGTAATACTTGCCATGTTCCCGCACCAGTGGAGCGATGATTTCCGAGTACCAACCCGGCTCGGGCCATACCTCCAGGACGCGCATCTCCGGGCGTATGCCAAAGAAAAGCAGCGTCTCCTTCGGATGCCGGTAACGGTCACGGGCCGTGTTTTCGGCTGAGCGCTGGCTGCCGGCGAGGATCTTGTCGAGTGCCAGCGCGGTGGTCTCGCGGGTGCTGGTCGTCGAGCAACTCGCCATCACAGCCAGGGTTGCCGCCAGCATGACGGAATGAAGTTTCTTGTTCGTGAGCATGGCGAAGGCGAGCGTACTATAAAAAAACCCCGCACGAAGCGGGGTCATTCGCCGGCGGCAAGACCGCGGCTTGCGCCCTCAGCGGCGGAAAGGGCCTCCACCTTGGCGCGGCCGCTGAGGCCGCTCCTGGGCTTCGTTGACACGCAGCGGCCGGCCGTTCATCTGGAACCCGTTGAGGGCCTGGATGGCGGCCTGCGCCTCGTTTGGCGCCATGTCGACGAAGCCGAAGCCACGCGGCTTGCCGGTTTCCCGGTCGTTGATCAGCTTGACTGAATCCACCTTGCCGTGACGTTCGAACAGAGCCTTCACGTCCGCCTCGGTGGCGTTGAAGGGCAGGTTGCCCACGTAGAGCGTCGTCATGCCGAAAAGTCTCTCTCCTGAAGGATCGAACCGCAAACCCGCGGGCGGTCTGCACCTTCGTTCGTCCAAGAATGAGAAGTCCGCAGCGTAACTAACAACCAACACGCTCGAAGCATCCTCATCCTAAGGTGAACACGAACGTAACAGGATGCTACTACCGGTGTTTGCGGGAAGCAAACACCGGGCCAGGAGCCGCGGCGAATTCAGCGTATTTGGTGTGGGGCAGCCGCCACTGCGGGCCCACTACGGGCCCACTACAGGCTACGGTCCGGCGGGCTCCAGGTAGGAGTACCCGTCGAGCTCGCCTTCGTAGAAGCGCTTGAGTTTCTGGGTTTCGGCGATGGTCATGCGCCCGTCGCGGATCGCCCGCTCGCAGTCGCGCGACAGGGCGGGGGCCAGCTCGGCGACGTCGTATTCCATGTACTCCAGCACCTTGTTGGCGGTATCACCCTTCACGATCTCCTCGATCCACCAGCCGCCCTCGTCGTGCAGCCGGATGTGCACCACGTGGGTGTCACCGAACAGGTTGTGCAGATCGCCGAGGGTTTCCTGGTAGGCCCCGACCAGGAAGGCGGCCAGATAATATTTCTCGCCATCCCTGAGCTCGTGCAGCTCGAGGGTTCGTTTGACGTCACGCAGTGAAACGAAACGATCGATCTTGCCGTCCGAGTCGCACGTTATGTCAGCCAGCACGCCGGTCCGGGTCGGGCGCTCGTCGAGCCGATGGATGGGCATGATCGGAAACAGCTGATCGATGGCCCAGCTGTCGGGCAGCGATTGGAATACCGAGAAGTTGCAGAAGTACGTGTCGGAAAGAATGGCCTCCAGGTCCTCGAGCTCTTCCGGCAGCCGGTCGAGCTTGCGGCAGGCATCGCGGATCTTCGCACAGGTCGCCCAGTACAACCGCTCGGCCATCGCCCGGAACTCGAGCGACAGCAGGCCCAGATTGAACATCTGCAGAACCTGCTCACGGGCGGTGAGGGCATCGTGATAGCACTCCACGAGCCGCCGCTCGCTCACCGAGCGATAGGCCAGGGACAGGTCCTTGACGGGCGCGGGCAGCTCCTGCGCGCCACGGTACTCGTCGGCCTCGTTGCCCGTGACATGGAACTTGTCGAGCGCCGATGAGCCCAACGCATCGAAAATCAACACGCTGTGATAGGCCGCCACGGCGCGCCCGGACTCGCTGATGATCATCGGGTGCGGGATGTTGCGGGCGTTGCACACGCTTGCCACCCGGTACACGACATCGCTTGCGTATTCGTTGAGCGTGTAGTTCATCGACGATGAGAAGTTGGTTCCGCTACCGTCGTAGTCGACGCCCAGGCCGCCGCCAACGTCGATGTATTGCAGGCCCGCGCCCATCAGCTTGAGTTCCGCGTAGACGTGCGCCAACTCGTTGATGGCATCCTTCACCCGGCGGATGTCCTGCAACTGGCTGCCCGGATGGCAGTGCACCAACTGCAGGCAGTCGAGCATGTCGTGGGATTTGAGAATGTTGAACAGCTCGAGGATCTCGGTGACGAACAGTCCAAACTTCGACTTCTCGCCGGCCGAGTCGCGCCACCGGCCCGAGCCTTCGCTGAACAGCTTCACGCGCACCCCGATTCGCGGCCGCACTCCATAGGAGTGTGCGTGCTTGAGGATCAAGCCGAGCTCGTCGAAGTTCTCGACGACCGGGATGATGGTCCGGCCCAGCTTCGTCGCAAGCGTCACCGCCTCGATGTAGCTGTCGTCCTTGAAGCCGTTGCAGACAATCAGGCGGTCCGAGGTGTTCTCCGTCATGGCCATGACGGCCAGCAGCTCGGGCTTCGAGCCGGCCTCCAGGCCGAATCCAAACTCACGGCCGTAGCGGTAGACCTCCTCGACGACGAGGCGCTGCTGATTGACCTTGATCGGGAACACGGCAGCGTAGCGATTCTTGTAATCGTTCTCCGCGATCGCCTGCGAGAACGCGGCATGCATGTGCTTCAGCCGGTGCGCGAGGATGTCCGAAAGCCGCACGACGACCGGGGTCGTCAGGTCGCGGGCCTTGAGCCCTTCCACCACGTCGTAGAGATCGATTTCGTTGCCCGGCTGCGTATCGGGGCGTACGACCACGTGGCCGGCATCGTTGATCGAGAAGTAGCCTTTGCCCCAGGCGTTGACCAGGTAGAGCTCCTGGGAGTCTTCGACCCTCCAGGGCTGGGCGGGGTTGTACTTGCGGGTGCCGCCGTTGCCGGTGGCGCTGTTGGGAGGGATTTTAGGGTCGGAAGCCACGCGCGTTGAGTTTCCCAAAACCACAAAAGATAGCAAAAATGTATGACCGGCGCGCGCGCGGCGCGTGCTGAGGCTTTACCTGCCCGGCTCCGGCGGCAACTTTACTCGTGCGGTGGCTCGGTCGTCCCCGCTGGGGATTCCCTCGCTGGCCGCTCGGTCGGACGCGCCGCATCGCGAATCCATTCGCTCCAGGAGCCAGCGTAGAGCTGCGCGCCGGGAAGACCGGCGACCTCGAGCGCCAGCAGGTTGTGACACGCGGTCACACCTGAGCCGCACATCGCGATTGCGGTTGCAGGTGCCTGGCCCCGCAAGGTTTCGAGCCATTTGGAGCGCAGCGTCTGCGCTGGCAAGAAACGTCCCTCCGCATCCAGGTTATGCGCGAAGGGATGATTGATTGCGCCCGGGACGTGGCCGGCGACGGGATCGATGGTCTCGTTCTGGCCTGCGAAGCGGTCCGCGGTGCGTGCGTCGATCAGCGTGCGCTGGCTGGTGACGAATTGCCCGTCTGCCACAAGCTTCTGCAGCTCGGCCGTTGCGACGACACTCCCGAAATTTCTCTGCCCTTGACGCGGGGTGAAGCCGCGCAGTTGCCTGACACCGGGTTGTTTACTGACCGGTAGTCCGGCTTGCTGCCAGGCAGCGAAGCCGCCGTTCAGGACTGCTACGCGACCGTGGCCGACCCAACGCAGCAGCCACCACAACCTCGATGCATAGGCGCCATTCCCTTGGTCGTACGCAACTACCTGCACGTTTTCGTCTATTCCCCAGCGGCCAAGCGTGGTGACGAATACGTCCAGCATGGGCAGTGGATGTCGGCCGCTGGTTGGAGTGACAGGGCTGGAGAGATCGTTATCCAAGTGCGCGTAGATTGCGTTCGGTATGTGCTCTTGCGCGTAGGCGCGCACGCCCGATTCGGGGCGTCCCAGCTCAAATCGGCAATCCAGGACGGCCCAATCAGTGTCGCTGAGGTGGGAGGCCAGCGCCTGAGGCTCAATTAACGTCGTATACATCGGGTGGTTTCCTCAGGTTAATTTTCTGCCTTCTCCTGTTGTCGTTACAATCACATCAGGATTTTCGAGCGAGACAACGATGGCGATCGACGTTTACTGGGGCAGCGGCAGTCCTTACTCCTGGCGGGTACTGCTGGCGCTCGAATACAAGCGGCTGGCCTATACGAGCCACGTGCTGCAGTTTTCCAAGCAGGAGCATAAGTCGCCGCAGATGCTCGCGCTCAACTGGCGCGGCAAAGTTCCAGTGCTCAAGGACGGCGACTACGTGTGTTTCGAGTCGCTGGCGGTGCTGTACTACCTGGATTTGAAGTATCCCGAGCCGCCTATCTTCGGCCGTACCCCGGAGGAAGCGGGCACCATCATGCGGGTGATCTGCGAATATCAGGCTTACATCGAGCCGCACGTCAGCACCATCCTCAACGCCGTATTCGGCAAAGCGAATCTCGGCAGCGAGGAGGTGACAACGGCGATGCATCATGCCGCGAGCGAGGCGCGCACAATCGAAGCGCGGCTGTCAAAATCCGACTGGGTGGTGGGAGAAAGCTTCTCAGCGGTAGACATGGTCATATTTCCCGGGTTTCAGTTGCTGCGGCGGGCGCTCGAGCGCCCCGAGGCGCGCGAGTTGGCATCCCGGTTCCTGCCCGTGGAGGTCAATTATCCCGCGCTCGGTCGATGGGTCGAGCGCGTGGAGGCACTTCCCGGCTACGATCGCACCTACCCGCCACACTGGCGGCGATAATTTGACAGCGTGCGCAAGTGCGCCGCGGGCGCATTTGCAGTTTAAAGACGGCATCGGAGCATCATGAGCAATCACAAGGTTTACGTCGATTTCCCGGGGCGGATTCTAATCGTCGGTTTTGGCAGCATCGGGCAAGGCGTGTTGCCCCTCCTCCTGCGGCATATCGGCATATCACCGGATCGCATCACGATCGTTACGGCTGCTGACAGAGGCCGCGAAGAGGCCGAGAAGTACGGCATCAAGTTCGTCAAGGAAACCCTTACGCGGGAGAATCATCGCCGCATTCTGACTCCGCTGCTGGGCCGCGGAGATTTCCTGCTGAACGTGTCTGTTGAGGTTGCCAGCATTGCGCTCATCAAGCTTTGCTGGGAAAGAGGCGCGATGTACCTCGACACGTGCATCGAGCCGTGGCCGGGTGGCTACACTGATCCAACCGTTCCTGCCGCACGGCGGACAAACTACGCGCTCCGCGAGGAAGCGCTGGCCCTGCGTCCAGGCAACACCCGGGCTCCGACGGCCGTGGTCACCCATGGCGCAAACCCGGGGCTGGTCTCGCACTTCGCGAAGCAGGCGCTACTCAACATTGCGGCCGATACCGGTGTGGACTCCGGGAATCCGAAGTCGCGGGCGGAGTGGGGCGAGCTCGCTCGTCAGCTCGGTGTCAAGGTGATGCACATCGCCGAACGCGACAACCAGGTGACTACCGTCCCCAAGCAGCCGGGCGAGTTCGTCAACACCTGGTCGATCGACGGATTCGTTGGCGAGGGTTGTCAGCCGAGCGAGATGGGTTGGGGCTCGCACGAGAAGAACTTCCCGCGCGACGGCAAGCGGCATGACTTCGGCTGCATGGCGGCCATCTATCTCATGCAGCCGGGCGCGGCGACACGGGTGCGCACCTGGACACCGCGTGCGGGTCATTTCCATGGGTTTTGCATTACCCATGGCGAGTCGATTTCCATGGCGGATTACTACACCGTGAGGGAAGGCTCCCAGGTTGCCTATCGGCCGACCGTGCACTACGCCTATCACCCGTGTGATTCGGCTGTGATTTCCATCCATGAGCTGCTGGGACGCAACTACGTGCAGCAGGAGCGGCAGCGTATTCTCATGGACGAGATCTCGAAGGGCGGCATCGACGAGCTCGGCGTATTACTCGCCGGGCACAAGAAGAACGCCTACTGGTATGGTTCCCAGCTCTCCATTGACGAAGCGCGGAAGCTCGCTCCGTACAACAATGCCACCAGCCTGCAGGTCACGGCTGCGGTGTTGTCCGGTGTGGTTTGGGCGATGGAGAATCCAAACTGCGGGTTGGTTGAGCCCGACGAGATCGATTTCCGGCGCAACCTGGAGATCTGTACACCGTATCTGGGTCCCCAGGTGGGTCAGTACACAGACTGGACGCCGCTCCATGAGCGGGAGCGCCTGTTCCCCGAGGATCTCGACAAGACCGATCCCTGGCAGTTCAAGAACGTCCGGGTACTCTGGTAGCACAAGGGCGCGCGCCAACGCGGCGCCCGGGGCCCCGTCAGGCGCGCGCGCGGTACGTGATCTCGACGATCACGAATTTCCGCGCGCCTCCGGGCAGCTCCACTGTTACCTCGTCATCGAGTGACCTGCGCATCAGCGCACGCCCCAGAGGCGAATCCATACTGATATAGGCGGGCGCCATGTCGAACTCGTCGGGACCGACAATCCGATAAGAGGATTCGGTCCCGTCCTCCGACTCGAGCGTCACCCAGGCGCCGAAGAAAACGCGCTTTGGGTCTGACGGTGGTCCGTCAACTACGATCATCCCATCCAGCCGCTTGCGTAGGAAGCGCACGCGGCTGTCGATCTCCCGCAGCCGTCGCTTGCCGTACGTGTACTCCGCGTTTTCCGAACGGTCGCCCTGCGCTGCCGCCTCGGACACGGCCTGAGTCACCTTCGGACGTTCGTGCTTCCAGAGCTCGTCCAGCTCGTCCTGAAGGCGCTTGGCGCCTTCGGGAGTGATGTATTGAGAGCCTGGCGCTTGTGGAGGTCGGTATCGTCCCATCGGATCAATGCACTGGATTATGGTGAATAGAATTTGACAAATCAGGGCGATGTTCTGTGGCCCATTTCACGGACGACCGCGGCGCACCCCAACTAATCTTTAACCGTGGCTACCAAGTACTACACCCACTTCGTAACAGCACGGGCCAAGGCTCAAACAGCCGCCAATGCGAACGAGTGGAGTGGTGTCGTCGAGTTGCGGCATCCGCTGGAGCATGTCGGCGGTACGAAGGAGCTGCGAGCGCTGTTGGCGCAGAGTTTCGACCTGGACTCGGATGACATCAAGATACTTCACTGGGCCCGGTTGCACTGATTTATTGCACAGATTTCTTGCCGATATCCCCTAGCGGACTTCCTTCCCTTCATCGAAAGTCCGCCCTTCAAAGCCCAGGCGTCAAACCCTGGGCTTTTTTTACACCTTGCGCAACACGCGGCTGATCATCGTGTCCTCCAAGGCGGGGGGCACACGTTTGGATTCGTCGATGGGGCGGTGGGGGAGCAGGGCGATGAACTCGGCCGGCGGCAGGGGTGGGCTGCAGTGGAAGCCCTGGTACTGGTCGCATCCCAGCGAGCGCAGGAAGGTGAGTTGTTCTGCTGTTTCCACACCTTCGGCAATGACCTTGAGGTGCAGGCTGTGCGCCAATGTCACTATGGCGCGCACGATCTCGGCATCGTCGCGGCTCGTGACGATCTCGCGAATGAACGAGCGGTCGATCTTGAGTTTGTCCAGAGGCAACCGCCGTAGATAACTCAGGCTCGAGTAGCCGGTGCCGAAATCATCAACCGAGATGCGCAGGCCGGCCTCGCTCAGCTTGCGCATGATCTGCACCGAGATTTCCGCGTCCTGCATGACCGCGCTCTCGGTCAATTCGAGCTCGAGGTAGCGCGGCTCCAACCCGGCCGCAGTCAGCGCACCGCGCACAGTATCAATCAAGCTGTCCTGTCGGAACTGACGTGCCGACAGATTGACCGCCATGCGCAGGTGCAGACCTTCGGCCTGCCATGCACGGGCCTGGCGGCACGCCTCGTACAGCACCCATTCTCCCAGCGGCACAATGAGGCCGGTTTCTTCGGCCAGCGGGATGAAACCGCCCGGTGGAATCAATCCGCGCTTGGGATGACGCCAGCGGATCAATGCCTCGGCGCTTTCGATACGCCCCGTGGCGATGTCCACCTTGGGCTGGTAATGCAACTCGAACTCGCGCTGCGCCAGCGCGTTGCGCAGTCCGGTTTCGAGCTCGAGCCGTTCGCGGGCAAACGCATTCATGGCAGGTACGAAGAACTGGAACGTGTTGCGCCCCTTTTTCTTCGCGTGATACATGGCCGCGTCGGCATGTTGGAGCAACGTCTCCGAATCAGCGCCGTCATCCGGACAGAGGCAGATACCCACGCTCGGCGAAACGTGTACGTCGAGTCCAGCGAGTTGAACCGGCAGCGCAACCTGACTCAGTACTTTGCGCGCGACCTCTTCCGCATCCTGCGGTGAGGACACCTCATGAATCAGCATGACGAACTCATCGCCTCCGAGCCGCGCGAGGCTGTCGTCCTTGCGCAGCAGCCTGGAGAGTCGCTGGGCAACTTCCTGCAGCAACTCATCGCCTGCGATGTGACCGAGCGAGTCGTTGATTGCCTTGAAGCGGTCGAGGTCCACGACCAGAACCGCAAAGCGCCCCTGGTGCCGGGCAGCTCGCTGGGTCGCCTGCCGCAGGCGGTCGGCGAGCAGTACGCGATTGGGCAGGCCTGTCAGTGCATCGTGGGTCGCAGCATGCCGCAGCCGGGCGTTCGCGTTTTCCAACATTTCGTTGTAGCGGCGGACGTTTGATTCCAGGTGCGCGTCGTACACCAACAGAATGGTCGTGACGGCGAGCAGGCCAAGAGTCAGAGTGGCGATGACGAGTGCCAGCCAGCGGCTGTCCATGCCGCCGCCGGCCGCGTTGATGCAGTATGAGTTGGCTGCGAATCGGGCGGCAGCCATGCCGGTGTAATGCATTCCACTGATGGCCAACCCCATTACAAATGCGGCGCCGCTGCGAGCGGCGCGCATCTTCCAGGTGTCCTGCGTGCCGAGGTTGGTGAACAGCCATAACGCTACGAATGAAGCGGCGATGGCAACCGCTGCCGATGCTGCTACGAGACCCGGCTCGTACCGGATCATGGGAACGACTTGAATCGCAGTCATGCCCACGTAGTGCATCGCGCAGATGCCCGCGCCCATGACTAACGCTCCGCTGGCCAGGCGCACCTTGCTGGCCTGCGGCTTGCTTGCGAGCTGCAGCGCGAATCCGGAAGTGAAAATCGCGAGACAGAGCGAACCAAGCGTCGCTGTAAGACCGTACGAGAGGGGGATGGGCAGCGTGAAGGCCAGCATGCCGATGAAGTGGGTCGACCAGATGCCGGTCCCCATTGCGACCGCGCCGCCGGCCAGCCAAAGCTGAACCGATGAGCCCTTCGCCCGTGCCACGCGAGCGGCAAGGCGCAGCGCCGTGTGAGACACGACGACCGCCACGAGAATCGAGATCAGCACCAGGCCGTAGTTATAGGTGCCCGACATGCGGCACGCGCTCCAATGGTGGTATCCCCTCCCGCGCGAGGGGGTATTGGCCACTGGCGCAGCGTGCTTGAAGACATTGGTCGCGTCTGTGATTGAATACCGTACCGGGCGCCGGCGTGTGACAATTGCTGCGGCGCCTGACCGCGGTGGCCCAGTCCGCTTGGCGGGGCCCTTGAAATCAAAAGAATCGTCGAGGAGATGCCGATGCGTGCATGGTCCCTTGCTTTCCTTGTGATTTTGGCAGCGGGACTCTCGGGTTGCGGCTATAGCCAGCTCACGCGGCAGGACGAGGATGTGAAGGCCTCCTGGTCGGAGGTGGTCAACCAGTACCAGCGCCGCGCCGATCTGATTCCCAATCTGGTGCGGACCGTGAAGGGTTACGCCAACCAGGAGCAACAGGTGCTGATCGGCGTGACCCAGGCGCGCGCGCAGGCGGCCGGCGCCATTCAACTGACGCCGGATCTGCTCAACAATCCTGAGGCGTTTGCCAAATTCCAGGCTGCGCAGAATGAGCTGGGCAGCTCGCTCAAGCGGCTGATCGCGGTCGCCGAGGCCTACCCGGATCTGAAGTCGAACGAGAATTTCCGCGACCTGCAGGCGCAGCTCGAGGGCACCGAGAACCGGATCGCCATCGCCCGCCAGCGCTACATCGATGCCGTGCGCAACTTCAACACGACGGTGCGCGCCTTTCCGACCAACCTCACGGCGAAGATGTTTGATTTCCAGGTGAAGCCGAATTTCACGGTGGCGAACGAGCAGGCCATTGCGGCGCCGCCCACGGTAGATTTCGGAGATACACCCGCGCGCTCCCCCGCGCTACCCGCGCCGTCCGGCGCGGGTAGCGCGGGTACAGATGCAGGGGCCGGCGCGAGGCAGCCAGTCCCCAAGTGACATCCGTGCTCCTGCGCGTACTGACCGCACTGGCGCTGCTCGCGGCGAGCCTGGCTACCACCGCCTTCGCCCAGAGTCTGCAGCCCGGTACGGGCCAGCCCATTCCGAAGCTCGCCGCCCGGGTCACCGACCTCACGGGTACGTTGACGGCCGAGCAGCAGTCGATGCTCGAGGAGAAGCTTTCTGCTTTTGAGGCTCGCAAGGGCGCGCAGATTGCGGTCCTGGTGGTGCCGACGACCGAGCCCGAGGAGATCTCCCAGTATTCGATCCGCGTCGTCGATCAATGGAAGCTTGGGCGCCAGAAGATCGACGATGGCGCCTTGCTGCTGGTCGCGAAGAACGACCGGGACCTGCGCATCGAGGTCGGCAAGGGGCTGGAGGGTGTGCTGACTGACCTAACCGCCCACCGCATCATTTCCGAAACCGTCATTCCGCTGTTACGCCAAGGGGATTTCTATGGCGGCATCAACGCGGGCCTGGACCAGATGATCCGGGTCATCGATGGGGAGCCGCTGCCCGCGCCCGATCTCGGGTGGCAGGGCCACTCCGTTCGCGGCCTGTCCCATCTCGTGCCATTCCTGTTCGTTGCCGTGTTCTTCGGGTCAGTCGTGTTGCGCTCGCTGTTTGGCCGCGGGCTTGGCGCAGTGATTGCGGGAGCTGCCACCGGCGTCGTGGTGTACCTCGTGGGGCAGGCGATTTTCATCGCACTGATCGCCGCCCTGATTGCCTTCCTGTTCTGCCTCATCTCGGGCTTCTCGGGTGGTGGAATGTGGTCGAGCTATCCACGCGCGGGCGGCTGGGGAGGTGGTTTCGGCAGCGGCGGTGGTGGCTTCACAGGAGGTGGCGGATTCAGCGGGGGTGGCGGTGGATTCAACGGCGGCGGCGCCTCTGGCCGTTGGTAATTCCGAGCATGAACGCCGGCCGATTTCTGCGTCACATCTTCTTCACGCGCTGGACCACCCGCCGCCATTTCTCACCCAGAGTGCTCGCCGATATCGAAACGGCCATTCGCGAGACCGAGTCGCTGCACGCAGGCGAGATTCGCTTTGTGGTGGAGACCGCTCTGGACCTGGCCGAGCTCGTGCAGGACCTGGCTCCCCGGCAGCGGGCCATGCAGGTCTTCGGTCAGTTGGGTGTGTGGGATACGGCCGCGAACAATGGCGTGCTCATCTACCTGCTGCTCGCCGACCATGTCGTGGAAATCGTGGCCGACCGGGGAATTGCGGCCCGGATTGCGCAGTCAGAGTGGGATGGAGTCTGCCGGGAGATGGAGCGCCACTACCGCGAGAAACGCTTTGGCGAGGGATCGGTAGCGGGGGTCCGGGCAGTCGGCCGATTGTTGTCCCGGCACTTTCCCGGGCGGCGGGCCGGCCCCGATGAGCTGCCCAATCAGCCGGTACTGCTTTGAACGCAGCCCCCGTTCAGGAAGACGATGCCATAATCGCAAGACCATGAAGTTCCTACCCAATGCGCTCCGCGCGACTGCCGCGGCGGTTTTCTGCACGCTCGTAGTAGCCTGCTCTCTTTTCAAATCACGGGAGAAGGAGGCGCCGCCGCCCCCGCCGCCGCCGCCGGCCCCGGTCGAGGCGGCTCCCACTGAGACGCAAAAGTTCGAGCTGGCCCCCGATCAGGAAGTGGTTGGCGTGGTCCAGCTCACGACGACGACGAAGGAAGACACGCTTACCGATATCGCCCGGCGCTTCAACATCGGCTACGAGGAAATCCTCAGGTCCAATCCGAAGGTTGATCCCTGGCTGCCCGGGGCCGACAAGCAGATTGTCGTACCGACCGAGTTCATCCTTCCCAATGCGCCGCGGCAGGGTGTCGTGGTCAACATTGCCGCGATGCGTCTCTTCTATTTCCCGCCGCACAAGAAAGGCGAGCCGCAGGTGGTCATCACCCATCCCATCGGGATCGGCAAGGTGGGTTGGTCAACCCCCGAGGGCGTGACGAAGATCGTTCGCCGGCAGAAGGATCCGACCTGGCGGGTGCCCGTCTCGGTGCTGAAGGAGCACAAAGAGAATGGCGAGATCCTGGAGCCGGTCATCGGCCCCGGTCCCGACAACCCGCTGGGCCGGCACGCGTTCTACCTGGACTGGCCGAGCTATCTGATTCACGGCACCAACAAGCCGGCCGGCGTCGGCTTGCGCTCGAGTCATGGCTGCATCCGGCTGTATCCCGAGGACATCGCCCAACTGTTCGAGATGGTTCCCGTCGGCACCTCGGTGCGCGTGGTCAATCAGCCTTTCGTGTTCGGATGGAAGGACGGCCAGCTCTACATGCAGGCGTTCGATGTTCTCGAGGACGATCCGCGCGACTGGAAGAAGGCGCAAAAGAAACTTCTCAACAAGTCACTGGCCGCCACGCTGCAGAAACAGCTGAAGAGCCACAACGAACAGGTGAACTGGGAGCTGGTTTCAACGCTTTCCCATTCGCCACGCGGTGTGCCGGTGCCGATCTCTCAGGCGGATGGCAGTCTCGAGCAGGTACTGGCCGCTGCAACCAAAGTGCAGAACCGGATTCCGGACGGCTCCACCTGGGATGGCACCACCGATCTGCCGATGGATGAAGGCACTTTCCGGCAGGTGATCTCGGACATGCAACCTCCTGAGCCCGGTGCTACCGCGCCGGGTCCGCCGGGCACGCAGGGTGATCCGGCGCTCACCCGTCCCGCCGGCAACGGCAAACGCGATCCGGCTTTGAACAAGCCCGGCAGCGAGGAGGGCGGCCCGGGTGCTCAGGACAAAGGCACTCAGGACACGGGTGCTCAGGGCAGGACGAAATAATGGCCGCGCTGTCGGAGTGGTTGCAGATCATGCTCGCCGAGATCGCCCGCAAGCAGGACGATCTCGAGCGCGCGCGTGACGAAGAAGTAAAACGCGAGACGGAGAAGGCCGACGAGTCGGCACCAGCGGTGCAACCCCAACGCGTCGTAATATAACGACGCGATAGAACGGCTATGCTACAGTCGCCCGCGCCGTATATGGGGATAACAAGTTGGCGCCGGCTGATAGCCGCACGTCCGGTCTAGAAGACGTAACCAAAGAACCAGCGCTGCACGCGATCGGGCGGGTACCGACCGCCGTTGCGGCCTTTGTTGGTCGCACCCTGAAGGGTCCCGTGAACCGGGCCGTCGCGATCTCCAGCTTCTCCGATTTTCAACATATCTTCGGCGGCCTGTGGCAGCCGGCACCGGTGTCATACGCCATCGATCACTTTTTCGAGAATGGCGGGCGTCGTGCATTTGTCGTACGGGTCGCCAACGGTGCGCGGCCGCCGACGATCACGCTGCCGGCGGGCTCGTCGAACCTGAGGCTCATCGGCGTGAACCCGGGCTCGCGTGAGTTTTTGCGGGCATCGGTGGACTACGACGGCATTGCGGAGAGCGATACTGACAGCTTCAACCTGGTTCTCCAGCGGGTGCGCTCGGCGGGCTCGGAGCTGATCGAGGACCAGGAGATCTTCCGTCGGCTGTCAGTGCTGGGTCAGTCTGGGCGGTTCGTCGCCAACGTCCTTTTGGAATCGCATCTTGCGCGGGTCCATGGGCCGGTGCCGATCAAGCGGCCGGAGCGCTCGGCGATGGGCGGAAGCCGCTCGGCCATCGGTTACGCGATGTCCAATCCAGATGGTGACGATGGTGCGCCTCTTACTGACTATGACGTCATCGGATCTGCCACCGGTAGCACTGGCATGTTCGCGTTGCAGGCGACGCCTGGCTTCAACTTGTTATGTATTCCTCCGCTCGCTCGTGAGCACGACGTAGGTCTGAGCACGTTGCTGGTGGCAGCGAAGTTCTGCCGGGACCGCCATGCGATCCTGATCGTTGACCCGCCCTCGACATGGATATCACCGCGAACGGCGCTCGAGGCGCTTCGCAACTGGCCTTTCCGCAGCGATAGCGCGGTGATGTATTTCCCGCGGGTTCAGTCGTTCGACCGACTGCGGGGTCGCGCGGAGACGTTTGCTTCCTGTGGCGCGGCCGCCGGAATGATCGCTCGCTCGGACGAGACGTCACCGGTGTGGGCCGCTACGGAGAGCGAGGAGTCTTTCCTGCGGCCGGGGTTGCGACCGGCAGCCGTCGTCTCTGACCAGGAGCGCCTGCGGTTGTCGCAGGCTGGTGTGAATACGCTGGTGTCGTCGCGCTCGAATGTTCGGCAGGGCTTGAGTCCGCGCACACTGGCGGCGGGGGGCGTAGGGGCTTCCGATTGGAAGTATTTGTCGGCGCGCCGGTTGGCTCTCTTCGTTGCGTCCAGTATCGAGCAGGGGACGCGATGGGTTCTGCTGGAGCCGAACATTCCGTCGACGTGGGAGCGCGCGCGAACGTTAATCGATGCGTTTTTGGAAGCGTTGGCTGAGCAGGGTGCTTTCGTGGGGACTTCTCCCGATGAGAGTCATTTCGCCATAGCCGACGATCGAGTCAACCGCGAGCAGACCGTGGCGGAAGGTAAGTTCAACCTGCTGTACGGGTTCGCAACGAGTAAGCCGGGTGAGTTCGATACCTGGATGGTGACCCATCACCCAGGGTCAAGCAGGGTCAGGCCGGTCTCTGTTAACCGGCTGGCCACGTCCAAACATCGGGTGGAATGGGAAATCGAGACGGCTATCCTGCGAGGGTAGGTCAATTCCGATAGCAGTGTGCCGTCGGCAGCGCCGGCCATCACGGGCTCTTCCCGTAGCCCCCACCGCCTGGCGTCTCAATCGTCAATTCATCGCCGGGTTCTACATCGAAGCGCGCGGTAGCGGCCAAATGCTCTACCTCGCCTGAGGTACGTCGGATCGAACCCGTGCCCGGTGAGCCGGTGGTACCGCCATTCAAGCCGAATGGTGCAATGCGCCGATGATTGGCCAACAACGCGCCTGACATGGGCGCCCTGAACTCCAGGCGCCTCACGGTTCCATCGCCGCCCCGGTGGAGGCCGCGGCCGCCGGATTCTCTGCGCACTGAGAACTCACGTACGAGCACGGGAAACTTCGACTCGAGGATTTCCGGGTCGGTAAGTCGCGAGTTGGTCATGTGGGTCTGCACGGCGTCGCACCCTTCGAAATCGGGCCCCGCGCCGGCGCCGCCTGCGATCGTTTCGTAGTACTGCAGGCGACTGTCACCGAATGTCAGGTTGTTCATCGTGCCCTGGGGGGCGGCGAGTACGCCCAGAGCTCCATACAACGCATCCACGATGCATTGGGAGGTTTCGACGTTTCCGGCCGCTACGGCAGCGGGAGGAGCGGGATCCAACATTGAGCCAGGTGGAATGATTACCTCCAACGGCTCCAGACACCCTTCGTTGAGTGGGATCGGGCGGTCGATCAGCGTGCGGAAGACGTACAGCACAGCCGCCAGGCAAACGGCGCGTGGAGCGTTGAAGTTGTGAGGGTCCTGTGCAGACGTGCCGGTGAAGTCGATCCGCGCGCTCTTTGTCTTATGATCAATGTCGATACGCACGGCAATGACTTGTCCGCTATCCATCTCGTAGCGGAATTCGCCGGGGTGCAGATGATCGATGGCGTTGCGCACGCTCATGGCCGCGTTGTCTTGGACGTGCCGCATGAAGCTGTGAACAACGGGTAGGGTGTGTCTCTGCACCGCACGCTCGATTTCGGCAATGCCACGGGCGTTGGCAGCTAGTTGCGCCTGTAGGTCGGCGACATTCTGGTCGGGATTGCGCGCTGGGTATCGCGCCGACAGCAAAGCCACACGTAGTTCGGTCTCGCGCAGTGTCCCCGCGACGACGAGAGGAAAGCATTCGAATAGGACGCCTTCCTCTTCGATGCTTTTGCTAAATGGGGGCATGGAGCCAGGCGTCGTGCCGCCGATGTCAGCATGGTGCGCGCGCGAGGCAACAAAGAAATCGGGTTGGGTCGTATTGCCGAGGAACACCGGCGTGACGACAGTCATGTCGGGCAGGTGAGTACCGCCATGATATGGGCTATTCACCAGCCAGGAGTCGCCGGGGCACATGACGGCGCCTTCGATGACTGCCCGAACGCTTGCGCCCATCGAGCCCAGATGCACGGGCATATGAGGCGCGTTGGCCACCAGACCGCCGTTCGCATCAAAAAGCGCGCAGGAGTAGTCGAGACGCTCCTTGATGTTGACGGACTGTGCGGTGGCCTTGAGAACCTCGCCCATCTGCTCGGCGATGTGCATGAAGAGGTTGTTGAAGATTTCGATGCGGGCAGGGGCTGGCACGGACGCGTTGGCGGCGGGCGGCGTGTGCGCGGAGGCCGCACCGGTCAGCGGGTGGCTGTCAGCCCCGGCCGCCGCCGCAGACGCGGTGGGAGAGGCAAAGTCCAACATCAACTCCCCACCAGGGAGGCGGCGGGCTTGCCAGCCGCGCTCCAGCACCACCGTTGAATTGGGCTCAACGATGAGCGCCGGACCGACGATCTGCGCAGTCAACGATGTGCTGCGTACCAAGGGCACCTCGAGCCACCCCCCAAACCATGCGCGCGCTGCTGAAGGCAGTGGGCTTTCGGCCCTGGGTTCCGGCATCCGCAATGCTATCGCGTCGATCGATGCCATACGCGCTTCGACGCGTACCGCTTCGATTGCGACAGTTCGCGCGGATGCGGCGAACCCAAAACGCTTCAGATGCGTAGCCGAGAAGGCTAAAAGGACGCTGTCGTATGATGATGCCGGCACGGACAAACTTGTCTCACTGTCGCCAGCGCGTAGCTCCAGCCAATGTTCCACCGATATGGCTGCATCGGTCGAATAGGCGGCAAGCTCATCGCGGGCCTGTCTTTCCAGCTCGCACAGTCTGTCGCCAGCGGAATCGAGTGCTGCTGAGGTGAGCGGCAATCTCAGACTGGCGCGACGCATTGCGAGGCGATCGGCTACGCCGATGCCGAACGCCGAGAGGACGCTGGCAAGTGGATGTATCACAACTCGTTGCATGCCTGCGGCTTGCGCCACCCGACAAGCGTGTTGGCCCGCAGCGCCGCCAAAACAAAACAGCGTAAACTCTCCTGCATCAAGCCCTTGACGGGTCGAGACTTGCCGGATCGCGTTGGCCATGGCCTCGACGGCAACGTCGAGAAACGACTCTGCCAGAGTCTCGATCGGCATGTTTGCCACCCCATTTGCGGCAACTTGCGACGCGAGCGCGGCGAACCTCTGTTCCACGGCGTCTGTGTCGATCCGCGCGCGACCGTCATGCCCGAACACCGGCGGCAGAGTGTCAGGTCGCAAGTGTCCCAACAGCACCTGGACATCCGTGAGCGTCAAAGGACCGTCGCGGCCGTAGCAGGTGGGACCCGGATCCGCCCCGGCGGAGTCAGGGCCGGCAGCAAAGCGTCCGTCGGTAAAGTGCAGAATCGAACCACCGCCGGCAGCAATCGTATGCACGTCCAGCATTGGACTCTGCAGCCGAACGCCGGCGATGGTGTGTTCGAAGCGTCGCGGCAGCTCGCCGTCAAGAAGCGACACATCCGTCGATGTCCCACCCATGTCGAAGCCGACTAAACGCGGGATACCTAAGCGGCTCCCTATCCACTGCATGCCGATGAGGCCACCTGCGGGGCCGGAGAGGACGCTGGACATGGCGTGAAAGCAATCCGCGGCCGCCAGGCCGCCATTACTTTGCATCAGCTCGAGACGAGCATTGTGATCAAGGTTGTGCAGCTCGCGCTGAAGGCCCGAGACGTAGCGGCGCAAAGGTAGAGCCAGATACGCATTCAATACTGTAGTGTCACCCCGTGCGACATAGCGCACGAGAGGGGACAGTTCGTGGGACACCGAGATCTCTTCAAAGCCCAGGGAGCGTGCAATGGAGGCTGCCTCGCGCTCGTGTTGCGGGAACAGCCAGCCGTGCATGAAAACGATCGCAACGGTTCGGAGTCCTGCTTCGTGAGCCCTCTGTAGATCCGCTCGCAGAGCCTGAGTATCCAGGGGTGTCAGTGTTGCCCCAACGAAATCCATGCGCTCGGACGTTTCGACGACCGACGAATAAAGACGATCCGAAAGAACGATGTGCCGCGCGAAGATGTCGGGACGATTCTGGTACCCAATGCGAAGACCGTCTGCGAATCCCTTTGTGGTCACCAGGAGGACAGGTTCCCCGGTGCGTTCGAGCAGTGCATTGGTAGCGACGGTGGTACCGACTTTGACGGCATGTACGGGAGCCTCGGAGGCCGAAAGAATGTCACGTGCACCCCTAATCCCAGGGTCCTGTGCCCCGCCCAGTTGGGACAGGACCTTGCGCACGTGGAGTTGTCCGGTCGGGGAGACCCCGATCACATCCGTGAATGTTCCGCCACGGTCTATCCAGAATTGCCAGCCTGGGGTCATTAACTTTCAATCCCTAGTGAGTAACCAGTCAGACTTATGGGCTGGTCGCACAGTGCAGACCGCAAAAGTCGCGCCTTTTGCGGTCCGGTAACGAAGCTACGGTCTGAAAAAGGGCCGTAGGCCACTTTTTCCAATTAACAAGGGTCATCTTGGCGTCGCAATTGCATTGCCTGCATTATTCTCGCACCCTCGGCATCGTTCGAAGGACGGCGGCGGAGAAAATGATGCAGGCAATCGGAACCTCGCACCAGGCGCTGCAGGCGATCTGGAATGCCGTTCGTGCTATTCCGCACGGACAGGTTTCGTCGTACGGCACCGTTGCGAAACGCGCCGGCCTGCCTGGGCGCGCGCGGCTGGTGGGCTACGCCCTGAAAATCGGGCCCAGCGGGTTGCCGTGGCATCGCGTCGTTGCGGCGGGCGGGCGCATCACGTTTCCGAAGACCTCTCGTCAGTTCGCAGAGCAGCGCAAACGGCTGCGCGCCGAAGGGGTCCAGCTCACGGGTGGTCGGGTGGTAAGTGAGGCCGCCATCAGCCTGGACGAATTGTTGTGGAAGCGCCCGTAGTCAATCGCCACGTTGTCTTCTCCCATGGCCAGGAAAGTGGCCCATGGGGACGGAAGATATCTGCGCTGGCTGAAGTGGCCCGCAGCGAGGGCTACGAATCCCATTCGGTGGACTATCGCGGGATCGACGAGCCACGGGCGCGTGTCGCAAGGCTCGTGGACTTCTGCAAGGAGCTGTCAGGGGACCTCGTGCTGGTCGGCTCGAGCATGGGCGGTTACGTTGCAGTAGCATCTGCGTCGCTTCTGCATGCCCGAGGGGTGTTTTTGATGGCTCCAGCCCTGTATATGGAAGGACTCCCCGAGTTACGACAAGGCGTTCTCGATTGCCCGGCGTCCATCGTCCACGGATGGTTGGATGATGTCGTGCCCGTTGAGCATAGTGTTCGGTTTGCGCAGACCTATCGCGCCGCGCTGCATCTCGTGGATGGCGACCATCGCCTGCACAATCAGATTCGCGTAATCCAATACCTCTTCGAATATTTCCTGATCGCACTCGATTTGCCGGCGATCGCGTTCCAGTAGATGAACTGGCTGTTACGGCGCCTGCTCGCGCTCTGGGTGCGCTTCAAGGTCCGGCCGGATGACGCTGATTCGCACGTGCGCGACCGCGACAAACCGGTGTGCTACGTGCTGGAGCGCCACAGCGTCACCGACTTGGCGGTCCTCCAGAACGCCTGTGTGAAACTTAAATTGCCGCGGCCGCAAAAGCGGCTGCTTCCCCTGGCGAAGGACCTGCGCTCGTTCTTCTATTTAAGCCGCCCGCGTGGGTTTTGGGACGAGCGAATCGACCGCCGCCCACCCCCTCAACTGCAAGAGATGATTGCTGCGCTGGCCAGCGATCCCCGAATTGACGTTGAGCTGGTCCCCGTCGCCGTTTATTGGGGACGCGCACCGCAGAAGGAGCGCTCCTGGTTCCGGCTCCTGTTGGTTGAGGACTGGGCGTTGACGACCCGGGCACGCAAGTTCCTGCAAGTGCTCTTCAACGGCCGAACCACGCTGATCGAGTTCGATGAGCCCATTTCGTTGCGTGCTCTTTTGGGAGACGAGGCGGGCTCGGCAGTGCGGGGGCGGCGTGTTACCAGAGGTTTGCGTGCTTTATACGCCAAGCAACGCTCAGCGCGTCTTGGCCCGGACCTTTCTCACCGCCGCACGATCGTCAATCGGGTCTTGCGTACTCGCGCAGTGAGGTCCGTCGTCGCGCAAGAGATGCGTGAGAAGAGACTTACGCGCCGACAAGGGATGCTCAAGGCGAGGCAGTTTGCAGAAGAAATTGCTGCCAACTACTCACACGCATTCGTTCGGTTCATGGAAGCGGCGCTAGGGCGTTTGTGGAATCGTTTGTACGACGGCGTGGTGTTTGGCCATGTCGAGACACTGGAGCAGACCGCGGAGGGGAACGAAGTCGTCTATGTGCCTTGTCACCGCAGCCACATGGATTACTTGTTGTTGTCGTACGCGATTTATGTGCATGGGTACGCAATCCCTCACATAGCCGCGGGCATCAACCTGAATCTTCCCATCGTAGGTCGGTTCCTGCGCAAGGGAGGCGCCTTCTTTATCCGCCGCAGCTTCCGCGGCAACGGGTTGTATACCGTCGTCTTCATGAAGTACCTGGCAGCGATCATGGCCCGCGGGCATTCGATCGAATACTTCATTGAGGGCGGCCGCAGCCGCACAGGGCGACTGTTGCAGCCGAAGACCGGCATGCTGTCGATGACAGTTCGCAGCTTCCTGCGGGATCCCGCGCGGCCCATTGTCTTCATACCGGTCTACTTCGGTTACGAGCGAATCGTCGAGGGAACGACGTACATCGGCGAGTTATCGGGCAAGCCCAAAGAGAAGGAAAGCGTGTTTGGACTCATTCGTACCCTGCGGCGCATGCGGGAGCGATTTGGCCAGGTTCACGTCAACCTGGGCGAGCCTATAAAGCTCGCCGACGTCCTTGATCGGTATGACGCCGATTGGCGCACCCGCGTTGTGGATGATGATACGCGTGTTCCGTGGGTAGGGGCGGCCGTGGACGATCTGGCGGCCAGCATCATGCGGCATATCAACGCGGCCGCGGCGGTGACTCCAATCAACCTGCTCGCGATCACATTGCTGGCCACCCCACGCCTGGCGCTGCCCAAGGCTGAGTTGCTGCGGCAGATGGATTTGTATCGTGAGTTGATGCGATGTTTCTCTTACAGTGATCGCGTGACTGTTACATCTATGTCAGCGGCAGATATGCTGGGGTATGGCCAGTCCATGAAGGTCGTGTCTCTCGAGCCGCATGCGCTTGGCGATATTGTGCGAATGAGCGATGAGAGTGCGGTGCTCGCGACGTATTATCGAAACAATGTTCTGCATTTGTTCGCGATGCCTTCGCTCGTTGCTTGCGCATTCGTCAGTAACGCCACGGTGCGTACTGACGATATCCAACGCCTGACTTGGCGCATCTATCCGTACATCGCTGCCGAACTGTTCTTGCGTTGGACGGAGAAAGAACTGGCTGGTGTCGTAACGGACGTGCTCGTCTGCCTCGAGCAGCAGGGGCTGATCGAGTCCAACGCTGACGCTACAGAGTGGCGCAGGCCGCCCCCAATGTCTGAAAAGGCGATGCAGCTTTCCCTGGTAGCGCAGGCGACCATACAGACAATCGAGCGTTACTACCTGGCGATCGCGATACTTCTCAAGGCTGGCAGTGGGCAGATCACGCAGCTGGCACTCGAGGAACGCTGTCAACTCACGGCGCAGCGAATGGCGATGCTGTATGGGTTGAATTCGCCCGAGTTCTTCGATCGAACCCTGTTCGAGCACTTCATAGACCTGCTGCGCGCCCGCGGCGTTATACGCCTTTCAAGTGCCGGCAAGCTGGAGTTCGACGAGGTACTGATGCGAGTGGCTGCCGATGCGCAATTCGTGCTCAGCGAACAGATCCGCCACAGCATACTGCAAGTTACACACAGCTGACGCGTGCCATAATGGACCCACTTAGGGATAAGGGGGGTGCAAGATGCGTGTTGAGCGTAGGGAGCGGCTTGCTGCGACTTTGGTCGTAACCTGTCTGGCAGCCTCGGTCTCACTGCCCGCGCACGCCGTGGGGATCCAGTTCGGGGATCTCAACGGAAGCTGGGATACCACGATTGCCTATGGCCAGTCCTGGCGTGTAGCCAATCCCGACTGTCGGCTGATCGCGACGGCTGATGGCGGATGCGGCCGCGCGCCCAACAGCGATGATGGGGACCTCAACTATCTCGGCAAGGCGGTTTTCAGCAAGTCCCTCAGTGCCGTTACCGAGCTCTCCCTCAACTACAAGAGCTTCGGGATCTTTGCCCGCGCCTCGGCGTTGCACGACTTCGCCGTGATCAACGGCGATACCGACCGTACCGCGCTTTCTGCCGAAGCACGCAATCTGGTCGGCAGCTACACACGCATGCTGGATGCGTTTGGTTTCTGGCGTTTCAACCTGGGAAATATGCCGTCGGAGCTACGTCTCGGCAAGCAGGTCGTGAGCTGGGGTGAGAGTACGTTTATCCAGGGTGGCCTGAACACCGTCAATCACTTCGACGTATCGGCGCTTCGCACGCCGGGCTCGGAGCTGAAGCAGGCGCTATTGCCCGACCAGATGGCCCTCTTCAACGTTCAGTTCACCGAGCACCTGAGCGGTCAGTTCCTCTACCTGTTCAAGTGGCACCAGACCCAGCCGGAGCCGGATGGCTCCTATTTCAGCACCAACGATGCGGCCACTCCGGCCGGACGCAACGTCGTGCTCAACTTCGGTGAGTTCTCCGACCTCGGGGTTGACTATCGTCCCCTGGGCGGACCATACATTTCCAACTTCCAGCAGATTCCGCGCACGGCCGACCGTCAGCCGCCTGATTCCGGGCAGTACGGCTTCAATCTGAAGTTCTACCTGCCGAACTTCAGCAGCGGCACCGAGTTTGGGCTGTACTTCCTCAACTATCACAGCCGGGTGCCCGTCGTTTCGTTCCGAACGGGCACACAGGCCGGTGTTGGCAACGCCTTCGGAGCACTTACGGCGGTGGGTGGCGCGGCGCAGGGCCTGGCAGCAGGGCTGCCGTACGCGGCGGCTGTGTTGACGGCCGCTCGAGCCGGGGCCGCCGCTGCCGCCAAGGTCGGCGGCAATCTGAGCGTTGCTGCAGCGCAGCAGTACGCCACGGTTGGAGCCAATACGCTGCTCGCACGCGGTGATGTCACGGCGCAGGCTACCAACATCGCCACGCATGAATACGCTGAGACCGCGGGCTATTTCGATGAGTATCCCGAGAACATCAAGATGCTGGGTGTGTCGTTCAACACCCAGTTGCAGAAGACCGGCATTGCGTTGCAGGGCGAGTTTACATATCGTCATGGTGTGCCGTTGCAGCTCGATGATGTCGAGCTGGTGTACGCCGCGCTCACCCCCTTCGAAGGCTCAATTGCGCAGCTGCGCAAGACGCCGTTGCCGGCTACCTGCGCGCCGGGCGCGGGTTCCCTGACCGGATGCAATCAGATCGGAGCCTTCGGTGTCGCCCAGGAGATCCGGGGTTGGAACCGGTACGACACCTACCAGGCGCAGTTTACGGCCACCAAGTCTGTGGCCAACATTCTGAAGGCCTCACAGTTGGTGGTGCTGTTCGAGAGCGCGGTGGACTGGATTCCGGGTCTGCCGGACAAGCTGTCCGGTGGTCCGAACGGACAGGGATTGCGCCTGGAGGGTCCGGGCACCAACGTCAGCGGCAATCCGGCGCTGACCGGATTCCAGTTCGGCGACCTGGAGCCCGGCAGCCGCTTTCCGACCCGCGCTTCGTGGGGCTATGTCCTGGCCGGTCGGCTGGAGTATCCGAGTCTGATCGGCGCGTGGAACATCCTGCCGCACTTCTCATGGGCGCACGACGTAACCGGGACTTCGCCCGGCCCGGGAGGTAATTTCGTGCAGGGCCGGTATGCCGCAACGCTGGGAGTGTCGGCAAATCTGCAGGCGAAGACGGAGCTCACCGTGGACTACACAAACTTCGGGGGCGCCGGCCAATACAACCTGCTGAACGATCGTGACTTCATTTCGGCGAGCGTCAAGTACTCGTTTTGATGAATGGGTGCGTCGCACGCGACGCACGGGTGGCCCGCGAGGGACACCCTGGATCGATGGTGAGCGGGCGAATGCCCGCGCAGAAGGAGAGGGGGCATGCTTAAAGGAATTACTTTCAGGGCGCTGGCTGGCGCCGTGGTGGCGGCCGGGTTTCTCGGCGCTGCGCCTTGCTGGTCCGCGGTCAGCGCACAGGAGGCTGCGCGCCTCGGCGCTGATCTCACACCTGTGGGTGGTGAGAAGGCGGCTAACGCGGACGGTACGATTCCCGAGTGGACGGGAGGTATCAAATCGCCGGCTGATGCCGGTTTTCCAAACTACAAGAGCGGCGAGCACCACCCTGACCCCTTCGCCTCGGACAAGCCGCTCTTCACGATCACTCCCGCCAATATGGGGCAGTACGCCGCGAAGCTCACCGAAGGCCACAAGAAGCTGCTGCAGGCGTACGCTGACTACAAGCTGATCGTGTATCCAACTCACCGCAGTGCCGCATTTCCGCAGCGGATCTATGACGCGACGAAGCGGATCGCGGCGACCGCGAATCTGTCTGCGGGTGGCAACGGGGTGACCGGGGCTGCGGAAGGAATTCCGTTTCCCATTCCAAAACAGGGCGTGGAGATTTTCTGGAATCACGTGTTGCGGTTCCGTGCAGAAGCATTGCAGCGCACGTATGGTCAGGCACCCGTGACCGCGGGCGGCAGCTATACGCTGGTGAAGCTCAAGGAAGACACGTTGATTCAGTATTCGCTGCCGGGAATGACGGAAGCGGGTCTCAATAACGTCATCGCGTATTTCATCCAGGAGACAACTCAACCTGCGCGCCTTGCGGGTGAGATTCTGCTGGTGCAGGAGACCCTGGATCAGTCGAAGGACAATCGAAAAGCCTGGATCTACAACCCGGGCCAGCGCCGTGTGCGGCGCGCGCCCAATGTCGCGTTCGACAATCCGGGCACCAATTCAGACAATCTGCGTACGTCCGACCAGTTGGACATGTACAACGGCAGTCCGGAACGCTACGACTGGAAGCTGGTGGGCAAGAAGGAGATGTACGTTCCGTACAATTCCTACAAACTGGGAAGCGGCTCGGTCAAGTACGCGGACCTTCTGAAGAAGAACCACATCAATCAGGACCTGCCGCGCTATGAGCTGCATCGGGTGTGGGTAGTTGACTCGACCCTGAAGCCGGGGACGAGCCACGTATACAGCCGGCGCACCCTGTATGTTGACGAGGACTCCTGGCAAATTCTGGCGGTGGACTGCTACGACAGCCGTGGACAGTTGTATCGTGTGCAGGAGGGCCATGCCATGAACTATTACGAGCTGCCGAATCTGTGGACGACGCTCGAGCTGGTGATGGATCTGTCCAATGGCCGATACCTTGCGATGGACCTGCAGAACGAGGAGCCGAGGTCGTATGACTTCTCGATCAAGCGCACGCCCGCGGACTATCAGCCCAATGCGCTGCAGATGAGAGGGGTCCGATAGAGCTGCCACGGCATCTGGTGGCTGCGGCGCTCGCCCTGATCGCCGCGCTGCCCGGCGCCGGGCCGGCGCCGATCGCTGCGCAGCCAGCGTGGTCACAAGGCATTGAGAGATTCGGCGTAGATACGCCGCTCGCCGCCGACGAGCCACTCACCGCGGCTGCCAGGCCGGGAGCCCCCCTGGCTTTTGCTGAACGTGCGCCCCTTGCTTCGCGTTCCCTTCTTCTCAGTATCGCGTCTGTAAATCAGCGGTTGGTGGCGGTGGGAGAGAGGGGCCACATACTGCTGAGTGACGACCATGGTCGAACGTGGAGACAGGCGGAGAGTGTTCCAACTCGAGCGCTGCTGACCGGGGTGTGCTTCAGTAATTTTCTGGAAGGCGTGGCGGTCGGCCACGACGAAGTCATTCTGACGACGCGCGACGCCGGACGGACGTGGGCGCTGGCTCACTTTGCTCCCGAATCGCAGCAACCCCTGCTCGATGTGGTCTGCGCCGACCGCCGCGTCATTGCGATTGGTGCCTATGGTGTTTACTTCGGCAGCCGGGATGGTGGGGCGACTTGGGGGCAGAAGAAGTTTGCGCCACTGGCGGTCAAGCCAGCCGCGGGCCGCCAGCTTGCGACCGCCGGCGTGGGCCGCGGACCTGCGACCGATGCCGCAAGCGGTGACTCCGCGGCTGACGATACGGCTCGCGATTTCCATCTCAACAAGATCGCCGCGGCGTCCCCAAATACACTGTATATCGCCGCTGAGGCCGGTCACCTCTATCGCAGCGACGATGGTGGGTTTACCTGGCATGAGTTGCCATCGCCGTATGATGGATCGCTCTTCGGGGTGAAGCCGCTGAGGGGAAACGTTGTATTGGCGTATGGGCTGCGGGGGAACCTGTTTCGATCGGAAGACGCGGGCGCGACTTGGCGCAAGGTTGAAACCGGAACGCATGCGATGCTCAACGATGCGGTGAGCCTTGGGACGCAGGGTGATGCGGTCGCTGTTGTCGGGTTGTCTGGCGTCGTGCTCGTGAGCCGGGATGGTGGGAGGTCGTTCGCCCTGATGCAGCAGGAGGACCGCAAAGGTCTGTCGGCTGCGATGTCTGTCGGCGCCGATACGCTCGTCGCGGTTGGAGAGGGGGGCGGCAGGCGCATCAACATGGCGCCCGGTGACTGCTGCGCTGGGTCCGCCCATGGCCGATGAGCCTGTGGGTGGCCCACCTGTCGGCGACAGCTCGTTCACTGCCGGTCTCGAGCGCTTGATCTTCAGCCACCGTACGCTGATTCTGGCGGTGTTCTCGCTGGTCACCATCGCGATGCTGGCCGTGACGGCGCGGGGATTGCGATTCGATGCTTCGTTCACGAAGCAACTGCCGGTTCAGCACGAGTACATGCGCACGTATCTCAGCGCCAACGTCGCTGAGTTCCGCGGCGCCAACCGGCTGTTGATCGCAGTGCTGGCACGCGACGGCAACATGTTTCAGCCGGCGTTCTTTGACGCGCTGAGAAAGGCCACCGATGAAGTGGTCGTGACGGACGGCATTGACCGGGGCCGCGTGCAGTCGTTGTTCACGCCGAATGTGCGTTATCTCGAGGTCGTCGAGGACGGAATCGAGGCGGGTAACGTGATTCCCGCCAACTTCCAGCCAACCCCCGAATCCATGACCCGGGTGCGGGACAACATCCTGAAAGCCGGCATTGTCGGGCGCCTCGTGGCAAACGATTTCTCGGGAGCATTGGTGAGCGCGGTCCTGCTCGAGCAGGACGCCAATGGCAGGCCGGTCGATCCGATCAAGGTGGCTCGCCAGATCGAAGCGAAGGTCCGCGGCCGGTTGCAGGGGGCGCAGGTCGACATTCGCATGATTGGTTTTGCGAAGGTCATGGCCGACATCGCGGATGGTGCGCTGGCCGTGATTCTCTTCGCGATAGCGACACTGGCTCTCACATTGTTGGCCGTTTGGATGTATTGCCAGTCGTTGCGGATCGCGCTGGTCCCGGTAGGGTGCTCTGTAGTCGCCGTGGTGTGGCAACTCGGGACACTTGTTCTGCTGGGCTATGGAATCGATCCTTTCGGGCTGCTCGTCCCGTTTTTGATTTTCGCCATCGGTGTGAGTCACGGTGTGCAGAAAATCAGCGCCATCGGGGATGCCGCCTTTGCCGGCCTGGACAGCATGGGAGCAGCCCGGCGGACGTTCCGGCAGTTGCTCCTGCCGGCCAGCATTGCCCTGCTGGCCGATCTCGTCGGCTTCATCACCATTCTGCTCATTCCCGTGCAGGTGATTCGGGAGATGGCCACGACTGCCAGTGTTGGTGTCGCGATTGTCATCTTGACGGATCTCGTGCTGCTTCCGGTCATCGTCTCATACGTCCACTTCGATGGCGGATATCGCGCCCGCGTGGAGCACAGGCAGGCTCGACTCGCTGCGGTGTGGCACTGGTTGGCTGGTATTACCGCGCGCGGACCGGCGTTGGCTATCATCATTGCCGCAGCTCTGTTGGCAGCGGTGGGATGGTGGAAGGGGCGCGAGACACCAATCGGTGATACGCAGGCCGGCGTGCCCGAGCTGCGGCCGCATTCACGCTACAACATTGACAGCAGCATCATCACCTCCAGGTTCTCGGTCGGTGTTGACGTGTTGACGGTGATCGCGTCTTCCGGAGAGCCGATTTGCGTCAGTTATGACTCGATGACCGCCATCGACCGGTTTGCCTGGAATATGCAGAACGTCGAGGGGGTACAGGACGTTGTCACGCTGCCCTATGTTGCGAAGATTGCCGCCGCGGGATGGAACGAGGGCAGCCTGAAGTGGCGCACCCTGCCGCGCGAGCAGACCCAGCTCACGCAATCCACCCGCTACATCGAGACGAGTACGGGTTTGCTGAATGCAGACTGCAACATCGTGCCGGTGATGCTGTTTTTACGGGATCACCGTGCGGAAACGATCGAGCGCGTGGTGGCGGCGGTGAAGCACTGGCGGGCAGCGAACCCTGCGCAGGGGGCACAATTTGCGCTTGCCACAGGTAACCTGGGCGCCATGGCCGCGACTAATGAGACTGTGAAGGCGAAGGAGCTCTGGATCCTGTCGGGCGTATTCGCGACGGTGATCGTGATGTGCCTGCTTACGTTCCGCTCAGTTCTTGGGACGGTGCTGGTGGTGCTCCCGCTGGCGCTCGTGTCGGTCCTCGTATATGCGGTGATGGCGCTCGTGGGTATTGGATTGAAGGTCTGTACGCTGCCCATGGTTGCGTTAGGCGCCGGAATCGGGGTGGATTACGGGATCTACCTGTACAGCCGGATGCAGCAATACCTGCGCGAGGGGCTGGCGGTGCACGACGCGTACGAGCGGACGCTGCGTGTCACCGGTGCCAGCATTATTTTCACCGGCGTCACGCTCGCTATTGGTGTGGTGACGTGGGTATTCTCGCCGCTGAAGTTTCAGGCGGACATAGGCATCATGTTGACGTTCATGTTTCTCGTAAACATGCTTGCAGCCATCATTCTGCTGCCCGCGCTGGCAGCCTGGCTGGTACGCCCGAGAGAGGTCTATGAGCTCAAAGCAGGCTGCCCCTAACGAGCTTCTGATCGTCAGCGGCGCTGACGTGCGGCGCGCATTGCCGATGTCCGATTGCATCGAGGCAGTGGATCGAGCCATGCGTGCGCTCTCCAGTGGCGGTGCGGACGTGCCGTTGCGCACGGTTATGCAGGTCCCGGGCGGCCGCAACTTTTTCGGAGTGATGCCCGGATATCTTGCGGATCCCCAAGGTCTGGGCGCGAAGATCATTACGGTTTATCCCGACAATGCGAAGGTCGGACTGCCATCGCATCTTGGGATCGTGCTGCTGTTTGATGCGCAGACAGGGTTCCCGCTGGCTGTCATGGATGCCGCTGAGCTCACAGCCATTCGGACTGCGGCAGCCAGCGCGGTTGCTACACGTGCTCTTGCGCGGCAGGATGCGTCGCATCTGGCGATCCTGGGGACTGGCGAGCAGGCCGCGACCCATCTCGAGTCTATCTCGAAGGTGCGCATGTTGCGCTCCGTTCGCGTGTGGGGCAGGTCTCTCGAAAAGGCGCAGCGCTTCGCTGAAGAGCAGGGGCCAAAACTGTCCGTGCCCGTTAGTGTCGGCAGGACGGCTGAGGATGCGGTCAAAGGCGCTGATATCGTCTGTACAGTTACTGCGTCGCACGAACCCGTTTTGAACGGAGCGTGGCTTGGCCGGGGTGCGCACGTGAATCTGGTTGGCGCGAGTCGGCTTCATGCGCGTGAGGTTGACGACGATGTTGTTACCGCGTCGCGCTTCTTTGTTGACTCACGGACTTCGGCGCGAGCTGAGGCTGGCGAATTGAAGCATGCGATGGATGCTGGGTTGGTGAACGAGAGCCATGTTCTCGGTGAGATCGGCGATGTGTTGAGTGGCCGCATCCCCGGCCGAACCGGCAATAACGACATCACTCTGTACAAATCACTGGGTGTCGCTGCGCAGGATCTCGCTGCGGCACACGTCATTTATGAGCGTGCCGTCCGCGACGGAATCGGAACGCGCGTACCTTTCTGAGGCAAACACAAACCAATGGACGTCAACGAATTTCGGCGGCTCGGGCACGAGCTGATCGACTGGATCGCCGACTACCGCGAGAAAGCGTATCGCGGGGACTTTCCCGTCATGCGCAATGTGGCGCCGGGCACGGTCAAACGTGCGCTTCCAACCGCACCTCCCGCCGAACCCGAGCATTTTGATGCAGTACTGACGGATCTGAACAACGTGATCCTGCCAGCATGCTCGCAATGGCTCGATCCACGGTTCTTTGGCTACTTCCCCTCCAACAGCTCGCTGGCAGCCGTGCTCGGAGACTATGTCAGCACCGGGCTCGGCCAGTTGGGGCTCAATTGGCAGTCCAGCCCCGCCCTAACGGAGCTCGAGGAGGTCACCATCGACTGGTTGCGCCAGATGATGGGATTGTCCGAAGCGTGGAGCGGCGTGATTCAAGACACGGCATCAACCGGTGCCTTGGTGGCCCTGATCTGTGCACGCGAGCGGACAACGTCGCATGGGGCCACGCGCGGTGGCCTGCAAAGCGCCGAGAAGCCGCTGGTCGTCTATGCGTCGAGCCAAAGTCACAGTTCCGTGGATAAGGCAGCTCTGTTGGCCGGTTTCGGCCGCACGTACGTGCGTGTTGTTCCGGTGGATGAACGCTTTTCGATGCGCGCTGATGCCCTTGCGCAGATGGTGAAGAGCGATGCCGACAAAGGGCTGTTACCGTGTGCAGTGGTAGCCACTACGGGCTCAACCGCCACTACCGCATGTGACCCGCTCGCTGATATCGCCGAAGTCGCACAAGCGCACGGCCTATGGATGCATGTCGATGCGGCACTGGCAGGCTCGGCGATGATCCTCCCGGAGTGCCGCAAGCTGTGGACCGGTATCGAGGGCGCGGATTCGCTCGTGACCAATCCGCACAAATGGCTGGGTGCGTCGTTTGATTGCTCGACGTACTACGTTCGCGATCCTCAGCACCTCGTGCGCGTGATGTCGACCAACCCGAGCTTCCTGCGCACTGCAGCTGACTCGCAGGTGAAGAACTTCCGGGACTGGGGTATTCCGCTCGGCCGCCGATTCAGGGCCCTGAAGCTGTGGTTTCTGATTCGCGAGCAGGGTGTCACCGGGCTACAAACGCGCTTGCGACGCGACATTGGGTACGCGCAGTGGTTAGCCGCCCGCGTGGACGCTACTCCCGGTTGGAAACGGGTGGCACCCACGCCGTTGCAGACTGTTTGCGTGCGTCACGAGCCGCCGGATTTAACGGGCGAAGCCCTCGACGCGCACACGCTTGCCTGGGTAAAGAGGATCAACGAGTCCGGTAAGGCGTACCTCACATCGGCAACCTTGGATGGACGCTGGATGGTCAGGGTCGCGTTCGGCGGTGAAGCGACTCAGCAGCGTCATGTGGCCGAGTTGTGGGACTTGATGCAGGCCGAGGTCAGCCGATCCCGCGCGCCATGAAAGGCGCGCAAAACACGATGCCGAGAATGGCTGTCAGCTCCAACATCATGCACATACGTGCGCGAGTGGCAGTCTGGGGTGAGACCGCCGGCACCTCACCCTGCTTGAGCGTCTTGTTCCACGAAATAAACAGCACGGTGGGATAGATGGAGATCACCGCCGCCAGGACGAACAGCGTGAACTTCGTCAGGAAGAAAGCGTTCCCGAAGTAATAATCGGCGCCCTTCTCGAAATAGGCCACACGCAACAGCCCAACGACGAGCAGCACGGTAGCGGCAGCCCCGAATATCTGGTCCGCGCGTTGAACTCTGCGCGCCTGGACGACCGTCAACGGCAATTTGAACAGCACGACCTCGGCAGCCAATGCCCCGACCACCGTGAATGCGGCCAGGTGATGGAGGAAAGCCATGAGCGCGGATGTATACACAGGGTGCCTCCTTGGACCGAATCAGCTGTCCCACTTTACCTTGCTGCGCAACCCTTTCGTGCGCTGTTGGCGGGTCTTGGATTCCAGGCGACGCTCGCGCGAGGCACGCGTCGGCTTGGTCGCTTTGCGCGGCTTGGGCGGCACCAGCGCGCTACGAATGAGGTCCGCCAGGCGTTCCCCGGCCTCACGCCGGTTCTGTTCCTGCGTCCGGTGATTTCTAGCGATGATGAGAATCGCACCGTCGTCCGTCAGCCGTCGGCCCGCCAGAGCGCGCAATCGCGCTTTCACCGACTCCGTCAGCACGGCACTACCGGCAAGGTCGAAGCGCAACTGAACCGCCGACGCAACTTTGTTGACGTTTTGACCGCCCGGACCGGACGCACGAACGAACGACAGCGAAATATCGCCATCGGGAATCACAACGTGCGGGGTGACCTCAATCGTCATCCCGTTCCACCGGCGGTTGTGGGGGCTTGGTAAAGCGGGGAGCCGGCTCCAGCATCCGCAGTTCGCGCTGTGCGACCGGTATCTTGACCCCGTTGTCCCGGAACAGCCTCCAGATCGCACGATTGACGTCCGACCGTACGTTATTCACACCGTTCATAGGATCGGCGATCCAGAAGCGCACCTCGATGCGCATGCCGTAGTCCTCGAAAGCCATGAGACGCGTGACCGGGGGTGGGTCGTGCAGGATGCGTGGATGGTTTGCCACTGCATCGAACAGCAGCTTCAGAGCGAACTCAGGGTCATCGTCGTAACTGATCACGACCGGCAGACGGATCCGCACCCGTTGATCCGAGTAGCTCCAGTTGATGACCGAGTTGGTGATCAGATTCTGGTTCGGAACCAGGGTCTCGACCCCGTCACGGTCACGAACGACGACATATCGCCCACGCAACTCCTGCACCCAACCGAAGTTTTCGGTGCTGGTCCCGGTATGCCCGGTGAAGCTGATGACATCCCCTGGCTTGATCGACTTGTCGATCAGCAGCACGAAGCCGCTGACGAAGTTGCTGGCGATGGCCTGCAGACCAAAGCCCAGACCCAGACCGATGGCGCCAGTGAGGACGTTGAGTGTCGTGACATCCACGCCCGCCTGGTTGATGCCCAGCATCGCCCCAATGCTGACGAGGATGAAGTAAGCGAACTTCGAGATGCCGATGCGGGTAGAGACGGCGAGCTGCTGCGCCCGCATGACGCGCTTCTCCAGCGCGCGAGCGATGAGGCTCGTGACCACCACGAATGTGGTGACGACGACCAGTCCCTTGAGCAGTGCCCAAAGGCTGAACGATTTCCCGGGTATGAGGTTGATGTGGCTGAGCGTGCCCTCGACGACGTCCAGCCAACCGACCAGCGAGAAGGACATCGTCAGCCACAGGGCGAGCGTGATGCGGTTTTCCCAGGTTCGGATCCACGAATCCGATCCCATCATCACGCGCAGCAGGTACACCCCGAGGCGGACCAGGACCAGCGCGGTTGTCAGCTGCAGGGCGGTATCGATGGCTGCCGTGTGCCCGTGGAGCGAGCCGAGAATTCCGCGGACGATCAGCAAGACGATCAGCGCAACAAGGTAAGGCGCAACGATGACGCTGCCTTCCTGTACGTCTCCCTGCCACCCCTCCGGCCGCTCAGTGCCTGCGTGCCGCCGGTGCCACGCTTTGACAACCTGGGCACCGGCCAGCGCGATCAGGCCGGCGCAGGCGATCGCAATGACCTCGGTGAGGATCTGCGGCGATGTAAGGCGCATGAAAACGCCCATGACGCCGCTATCGGCGCTGTCCACGTGGTTCACGCGTTCAAATCAGGGATCAACTGGCTTTCCATCCGCGTGATCTGATCCTTGAGCATGAGCTTGCGCTTCTTGAGGCGTTTCAACTGCAGCTCGTTGGTGTGGATATCCATCGTGAGGCGCTCGATGACCTCGTCGAGATCACGATGCTCTATGCGCAGCTGACGCAACTTTTCGATGTTGCGGAACAGCTCACGATCGACATTGTCTTCGATTTCAGCCATAGGCCGGGCAGCCCACAGTCTCCCATCGTGGGGTGGCTCAAGGGCCGGTATGATACGCCGATGTCCTCTCCTACCGCACTTGAAAATGACGCCGTGCGCCTTGATTGGGACCATATAGACACGGTCCTCCTCGACCTCGACGGCACGTTGCTCGACCTCGGATTCGACAACGATTTCTGGCTCGACTTCATCCCTTCTGTGTATGCCGCATCGCAGGCAATGACCCTGGAGCAGGCCAAGGCCGACCTGACACCGCGGTTCCGGGCCTGTGAAGGGACTATGAGCTGGTACTGCATCGACTACTGGAGCCGCGAGCTTGGGTTGAACGTCGAAGCGCTCAAGCGGACTCAGGCTGAGCGGGTCGCCTGGCTGCCGGGCGCCCAGACCTTCCTCAAACGCCTGCGGGCGTTGGGCAAGCGGCTCGTTCTACTTACAAACTCCCATCCCCAGGTCCTGAAGATCAAGGACGAGCAGACGGGCGTCACCAGCTATCTGGACGCCGCGATCAGCTCGCACGTGTTTCAGGTACCGAAGGAGAGCGAGCGGTTCTGGAAAGCGGTCCGGGAGGTCGAGCCGTTCAACCCGCAGAGGAGCCTGTTCGTTGACGACAGCCCGCCGGTCTTAAGGGCGGCACAGGCGGCCGGGATCCGGTGGGTTCGCGGAGTGCGGCGCGCATCCGCGGCACGGGGCGGGCAGGGGCGCCCCGCGCGTGATTATGGGGATATTCCAGTGGTCGAGTCGGTCAGCGACCTCGACCCCGGGCTCCCTTGGATTGATGGGCGCCACGACGTCCGGGAGGGCGCCGGCCACCAGGCCCGCCGTGACCCGACTGGCCTCCCGAGCGTGGAGGCCGTGGACGATAGCCATATTCCCCCGGCGGCGCTGCGGTGACCTCGGTTGCCAACAGACCCGCTGGAATGGGGGCCGACGGTATCTTGTGGCCGATGTAGCTTTCGATCTCGGGTAACGAGACCGCGAACTCCTCGCAGGCGAAGCTGATGGCATCGCCATCGGTGCCGGCTCGAGCCGTACGGCCTATGCGATGTACGTAGTCGGCGGCGTCCTGCGGCAGGTCGAAGTTGAACACGTGACTGACATCTGGGATGTGCAATCCACGAGACGCGACGTCGGTAGCAATCAGCACGGCGAGGTCGCCGTTGTGAAAGTCGCGCAGGAACTTCAGGCGCTTGTTCTGCGGCACATCGCCCGATAGCGCCTGTGCATGGAACCCGTTCGCCTTGAGAGTGCTTTCCAGCCGCTCGGCCACGCGCTTCGTGTTGACGAAGATCATCGTGCGGCGCGCTTCGTACAGGCGCAGCAATCCGACCAGCAGTGGCAGCTTTTCCTCCATCGCGGGGTAATACATGATCTGCCGCACCAGATCGACGGTCATCTTGTCCGGCTCGATGCGCACGAGCTCGGGGTTGTTCATGTGCTCGTAGGCGAGCTCCAGCACACGGTGTGACAGGGTGGCGGAAAACAGCATGGACTGGCGCTTTTCCGGGTGCGGGAGGCGCCGCAGCAAGTAGCGGATGTCGGCGATGAAACCCAGGTCGAACATCCGATCGGCTTCATCGAGCACCAGGATCTGCGCATGGCGCATGTCAAAACAGTGCTGCTTGAAGTAGTCGATGAGGCGTCCCGGCGTGCCGATGAGCACGTCGATGCCGTCCTCGAGCTGCCGGCGCTGTTTGTCGTAGTCAACGCCGCCATAGACGACCGCCTGCCTGAAGCCGGTATGGCGGCCGATGATCTCGGCATCATGGTGTATCTGCACCGCCAGCTCGCGCGTTGGCGCCACGATGAGGGCGAGGATGGAAGTGCGGTTGCGGCTGGCGGGCGCCGGGCGCGTCAGCAGCGCCTGATACATCGCAACGAGGAAGGCGGCTGTCTTGCCGGTCCCGGTCTGCGCCTGGCCGGCAACATCGCGGCCGGACAGGGCTATGGGCAGTGTCTGGGCCTGAATTGGGGTGCAGTAGGTGAAGCCCGCATCGCGTATACCCTGCATCAGGGGCGGGGCCAGGCTAAAGGATTCAAATGTAGGGGAACCGGAGTGTGGATCAGTCATCAAATAGTTCTATACCGTGAAGGGGTTAGGTGGCCGGGCCTTGCAAAAGAGGCTCGGAAGCGCTACAAAGCTCTCAAGACAGCGGACCTTCTGGCAGCCCCTTGGGGTCCGAACCTGCCAGTCAATCCGATCCCTGAAAGCTCAAGTTCCGTACTCACCTCGCGAGTTAGTGTAACCGTTTGACGGGCGTTTCTGGCATGGCTTTCGTGCAGTATTGGCCGGCCTGATCCAACGTAAGCCCAACCGGGCCAAATTCTTAAGCGTTCCAAGCTTCCTTATCCAAATTAACCATTCCAATTCTCACACTCTGCATTCGACGGAGGTTGAACCGCGTGAGTAGCCCGCACATTGTGCACACCACTGATGCCACATTTTCCCAGGACGTCCTGAAATCCGAAAAGCCCGTGCTGCTGGATTTCTGGGCCGAATGGTGTGGCCCCTGCAAGATGATCGCCCCGATTCTCGATGAGATCGCGACCGAATATCAGGATCGCATCAAGATCGCCAAGCTGAACATCGACGAAAACCCGCAGACACCGCCCAAATTCGGCATTCGCGGCATCCCGACGCTGATTCTGTTCAAGAACGGCACCGTGGAGGCGCAGAAGGTCGGAGCGGTGTCCAAATCCCAACTCTCGGCATTTCTGGACACCAACCTGTGAGAGGCTATCTTGGTAATCAGGGCCGTAACCGGCCCAACAAAGGCCCGCGCCACGGCAATCGTGACGGTAACCGCGGCGGCAATAACGGCAACGGCGGGGGCCGGCCTGATGAGATGATGCACGAGCCGGAGATGTTCGACGCGGACGACGCGGAGATCATCAGCCCGGCCGAGCTCACGCAATCGCGCGCTTCGATGAATCTGACGGAGCTGAAGTCCCGGCCGATTCACGAACTGGTCAAGCTCGCCGAATCGATGGGTCTGGAGAGCGTCGCCCGCTCTCGCAAACAGGACATCATTTTCTCGATCCTCAAGGCACACGCGAGGAACGGCGAGAATATCTACGGCGACGGCGTGCTCGAGATCCTGCAGGACGGTTTCGGCTTCCTGCGCTCGGCCGACGGCTCGTATCTGGCAGGACCGGACGATATCTACGTCAGCCCCAGCCAGATCCGCCGCTTCAATCTACGCACCGGCGATACCATTTCCGGGCTCATCCGTCCCCCGAAGGACGGCGAGCGCTACTTCGCGCTGCTCAAGGTCGGCGAGATCAATCTCGACTCCCCTGAAAGCTCGCGCAACAAGGTGTTGTTCGAGAATCTGACGCCGTTTCATCCGACCAAGCGTTTGAAGCTCGAGCGCGGCAACGGTTCCACCGAGGACCTGACGGCGCGTACGATTGACCTGGTGGCGCCGATCGGCAAGGGTCAACGCGGTCTCATCGTCTCCCCGCCAAAGGCCGGCAAGACGATGCTGCTGCAGAACATCGCTACCGCCATCACTTCCAACCATCCCGAAGTCATCCTGATCGTGTTGCTCATCGATGAGCGGCCGGAGGAAGTCACCGAGATGCAGCGCACCGTGAAGGGCGAGGTGGTCTCGAGTACGTTCGACGAGCCCGCTGCGCGTCACGTCCAGGTGGCTGAGATGGTCATCGAGAAGGCAAAACGGCTGGTCGAGCACAAGAAGGACGTCGTCATTCTGCTCGACTCCATCACTCGTCTGGCGCGCGCCTACAACACTGTCGTGCCCTCATCGGGCAAAGTGCTGACAGGTGGTGTTGATGCGAATGCGTTGCAGCGCCCGAAGCGATTCTTCGGCGCGGCGCGCAACATCGAGGAAGGCGGCAGCCTCACGATCCTGGCCACGGCTCTCGTTGACACGGGGTCCAAGATGGACGACGTGATCTTTGAAGAGTTCAAGGGCACCGGCAACAGCGAAATCCATCTCGACCGGCGCATCTCCGAGAAGCGTGTCTTCCCGGCGGTCAACATCAACCGCTCCGGTACGCGTAAGGAGGAGTTGATCACCGACCAGGGTGAGCTCGCCAAGATGTGGATACTGCGCAAGCTGCTGCACCCCATGGATGAGCTGTCAGCCATTGAATTCCTGCTCGACAAGATGAAAGACACCAAGTCGAACAGTGAATTCTTCGAGGCGATGAAGCGGTAAACAGTTGGTTAGGTGTCGTCGCCTGACGACACCTGCCACACCAAAAGCCGTCTTGATCCGGCGCCTAGCGCATGAAATGTGGCCTCGGTTTGTGTGGAGTGACGCTGACGATGGCATGATTCGCAGATATGCGAAACCTGCTCTACCTGGCGTCGGCGTTGCTCGCTCTTCTGGCCTTGCAAGGCTGTGCACATGTCTTCGGTCCACGCGCAGCGCGCGCCGAGCGTGAGCCACCACCCGCTGAGCGGGATCGCTGGTCTGGCGCTCCCATCAAGCCGGAGAAGAACCGCAAGACGCCGAGCCCTATAACCGATCGCTTCTACGTACGCGGTACGTTCTTCAATCCGGCCATCAGCACCACGTTCCGGATTGACGCACAGAGTCCCGGCGATGGCGTTCCGGGTGCGCCTGGAACGCCGGTGAGTGGCGAGAGGGACCTCGGACTCGACAGCCGCATTCCTCAGGGCCGCATCGAAATCATGTTCCGCCTGCGGGAACGCAACCGCCTGCGGGTGGATTACTTCGAGACCAACCGCAGGGCCAACCACGTGATCGCACGCCAGATCCAGTTCGGCGATGAGACGTTCCTGTCCAGCGATCAGGTAACCAGCTCCGCCCAGTGGCGTCAGTTTGGGCTCACTTACACGTTCTCGGTGCTGCGTAACGACCGGGTGGAGCTCGGGTTGGGGCTGGGGGTCCACTTTGTGGAGGCCGAGGCGCGCGGTGCCGTGGATGCCAAACAGTTGCGGCAGGAGGTCTCGGGGGCCGGCGCCTTCCCAACCATTCCCCTGGACTTCACGTGGCGCATCTGGCGCGGCTTCTCGATGGTGGCGCGGGCGCAGTATCTGCATGCCTCGGTCAATAATTTCGAGGGCTCAATGGGTGAGTACCACGGCGATTTCCAGTACCGCTGGACGCCGAATTTCTCGGTGGGCGCCGGTTACACCGTCATGAAATCGTTCCTGCAGGTGGACGACGTCCACTTCCCGGGCTTGTTCCGGCAGAACGTCCGGGGACCTGAGGCCTTTTTTAAGGTCTCTTTCTAGCGCTGCGCGCAACTTTCCTGGGGGATCGCGCTGCGCGCGACCCCCGAAGCTTAGCGGCGCGAAGCGCGCCGGAAGAGGGAACCGGCCGGGGGGCCTGCGAATTGATGTTGCACGGTATCCGCCGTAACCGCAGAGGCGTGCAATGAATATTCTCATCTGGCTGATTATGGGTGGCATCATCGGATGGCTGGCCAGCGTGATCATGCGTACGCAGGAGGGCATCCTTCTGAATATCGTGGTGGGCATCGTGGGCGCCTTGATTGGCGGCTGGCTGATCAGTCCGCTGGTGGGCGCCGCCACCATCAATCAAGGGGACATCAGTCTGGCGGGCTTGGGCGTATCGCTGTTGGGAGCGATCATCCTGCTGGCCATCGTCAACCTGTTCCGGACGGGCCGAACTCGGCTTTGATCATTGATTGAAATGGCCTGCGGCCCTTTCAACTACGTAGGCTCGTGAAAAGGCCTCCGGCATGCGAGCGGCACGGCCTGAGTCCAGGTTGATGCACACATAGTCGGTTCGGGCCCGCGCCAGCGTCTCTCCGTCTGGCGCGCGCCTGACCTGAAAGCGGCGCTCGACCCGCAATTTCGCATCCGTGCCCACTATCCATGTACCGACCACGACGCGATCACCCTGGACCGCGGCGCGCTGATAGTCGATTTCGGTTCTGTGAGCCGCCATCCCGCGGCGAATGCGAACGCATTCCTCCAAAGAGATGCCCAGGGCTGCCGAATGCGACCACGCGACTCGATCGAACCAGGAGAGATAGACGGCATTGTTGACGTGGTCGTACGCGTCAATGTCAGTTGCGACGACCTCGAGTGTCACGACATGCGGATTGGGGAAATCCCAGTCAGCTGCCTGCATGCTCACGCGCTATGGCCCTGTAACCAACATCTCGGCGGAATTGCGCGCCGGGCCAGCTGATCGAGTCGACCAGTCCATACGCCTGCGCCTGGGCTGCGCTCACCGTCGATCCGAGTCCTACGGCGCAAAGGACACGCCCCCCGTTGGTTACGACCCGTCCCGACTGTACCCGCGTTCCAGCGTGGAAGACCTTACCGGGCAATATCGCAGCGCGATCCAGGCCTTCGATAACGTCGCCCTTGCGCACCTCTTCCGGATAACCCGCGGCCGCCATCACGACGCCCAATGCCGCCTGCTGATCCCACTCTGCAGTGACAGTATCCAAGCGGCCTTCCAACGCTGCCTCGCACAATGCGGTGAGGTCGGAGCGCAACCGCATCATGATGGGCTGCGTTTCGGGATCGCCAAACCGGCAGTTGAATTCGAGCACGTTGGGTGTGCCGTCCGGTGCAATCATGATGCCGGCATAGAGGAAGCCGGTATATGGCATGCCGTCGGCGGCGAGGCCGCGGATCGCAGGCTCCATCACTTCCTTCATAATGCGTGAGTGCATCGCGTCAGTGACGACTGGCGCGGGCGAATACGCACCCATGCCGCCCGTGTTGGGCCCGTGATCTGCGTCGCGCAACCGCTTGTGATCCTGGGAAGTCGCGAACGGCAGGATGTGTTTGCCGTCTGCCATAACGATGAAGCTAGCTTCCTCGCCTGGCAGGAACTCTTCGACGACGACCACATGGCCAGCATCGCCAAACTGTCCGGCAAACATCTCCTGCGCAGCCGCAACCGCACTCTGCGTGGTGTCTGCTATGACTACGCCCTTTCCAGCAGCGAGCCCGCTTGCCTTGATGACAATGGGTGTCCGCTGCCGGCGCACGTACTCCGGATCGAATGTTTCGCGAGTGAACGTGGCGTAGCTCGCCGTCGGAATCCCATGCCGGCGCAAAAACTCCTTCGTGAAGGCTTTCGAGCCCTCGAGTTGTGCAGGCGCGCGCTGCGGCCCGAAACACTTGAGCCCGGCCCTGATGAATTCATCGACGACGCCAGCAACGAGAGGCGCTTCGGGCCCGACGATCGTAAGGTCGACACGCTCGGAGCGTGCGAGTGCAACCAGGCCCGGTATGTCTTCCGCGCCGATGTTGACGTTGCGAACCTTGGGCTCAGTGGCGGTGCCTGCGTTGCCCGGGGCGACCAGGACTTCGGTTACTCGTGCTGCAGAGGCGCACTTCCAGGCCAGCGCGTGCTCGCGGCCACCGCCACCGATGATGAGTACCTTCATCCTAATGGCGGAAGTGGCGCATGCCGGTGAAGACCATGGCTATGCCATGCTCGTCGGCCGCGGCGATGACTTCAGAATCCTTTTTCGAGCCACCGGGCTGTATGACCGCGCGTATGCCGTACTCCGCTGCTACGTCGAGGCCATCACGGAATGGGAAAAATGCATCGGAGGCCATAACAGATCCGGACACTTCGAGCTGCTCGTCGGCGGCTTTCATTGCGGCAATGCGGGTTGAGTAGACGCGACTCATCTGGCCCGCACCAACGCCGATCGTCATGCGCTGCTTCGCAAAGATGATCGCATTAGATTTCACGAACTTACATACGCGCCAGGCAAACTGCAGATCGACGAGCTCCACAGCCGTGGGTTTGCGCCGCGTCACGACCTTCAGATCGGACTCAGCAACAGCGCCCGTATCGCGCGTTTGCACAAGCAGGCCGCCCGTCACGCTGCGGTACTCAAACTCACCGCTCGGCGACCGGCTCAGATCGCCCAGCTCCAACACTCTTACATTGGGCCTGCTGGCCAGCACGCGCGCCGCTTCCGCCGAGACAGATGGAGCCGCCAGCACTTCAACGAACTGCCGGTCGATGATGGCGGCAGCGGTCGTCGCATCCAGCTCGCGGTTGAAAGCAATTATCCCGCCAAAGGCGGAGGTGGGATCCGTGCGATGCGCACGGTCATACGCTTCGAGTGGCGTTGCGGCGACGGAAACACCGCAGGGATTCGCGTGCTTCACGATCACACAGGCCGTCTCTTCGAATTGGCGCACGCATTCAATCGCGGTATCCGCATCCGCTATGTTGTTGAATGACAGGTCCTTTCCCTGCAACACCCGGGCTGCGGAAATACTCGCGCCCCGGGGGACGGGATCTCGATAGAACGCAGCCTGCTGATGCGGGTTTTCTCCATAACGCAGGTCCTGCGCCTTGTCGAACACCAGCGGGAGCGTGCCTGGGAATCTATTCTCTGGCACGTTGTGGATTAAACCAAGATAGCTTGCGACCATGGTGTCGTAGCGTGCGGTATGCGCAAAGGCCTTCGCCGCAAGCCGTGACCGCGTCGCCAGCGTCGTGCCACCCTGCGCTTCCAACTCGTCGAGAACTACCTGGTAATCGACGGGATCGACGGCGACCGCAACGGCTTCGTGGTTCTTGGCTGCTGCACGCAGCATCGCGGGCCCGCCAATGTCGATGTTCTCGATCGCTTCCGGATAGCAGCAGCCAGGCCGGGCCACCGTCTCGGCGAATGGATAAAGATTCACCACCAGCAGATCGATGGGCTCGATCTCGTGCAGCGCCATGACAGCTTCGTCAACACCGCGGCGGCCGAGGAGTCCCCCATGGATCTTCGGGTGCAGCGTTTTGACGCGGCCACCCATGATCTCGGGAAATCCTGTGTAGGTCGAAACTTCGCGCGCCGCTACGCCGTTGGCGGCCAGCAGCTTCGCCGTGCCACCGGTCGAAAGTATCTCGATGTTGCGTTTTGCCAGCGCACGTGCAAGCTCGACGATGCCGGTTTTATCGGATACGGAAAGAAGCGCGCGGCGAACGGGCAACACGCTAGGCGCTTCCAGACAGGCCCAGTTCCTTCAACTTCTTGCGCAAGGTCCCGCGGTTGATTCCCAGAATGCCGGCGGCGCGGCTCTGGTTACCTTCCGCATAGTCCAGCACGACGCGGAACAACGGCTCTTCGACCTCGCGCAGCACGAGATCGTACAGATGCGATGGCCTGTGACCATTCAGACTGGTGAAGTAATCGCTCAGTGCACGCTCAGCGTGATTGCGCAGAGGCAATTCTCTGGCGCTCAACCGGACACTGGAGTCCCCCCGGGATCGACTCTTCTTTTTTGCTGTCATGTAAGGTCCCCACAAAATCCAATCGTCTCATCAGCTGGCAAGCGTACCAGCCGGGGCGTTCAGGCCCCTCTCCACCCAGTCCTCCAGGTGGTCGTGCGCGAGCGCAAACTGCGCGGAGGTCGTCGCAGCGGCCATCAGACTGCGGCGTATCTGCGCCGAATCTGCCAGCAACTGTTCGCAATACCAGCCAAGATGTTTGCGCGCGATCCGGACTCCGCTGTCTTCGCCGTAGAATGCGTACAGGGAGCCGAGATGTCCGAGAATAATATCACGCACCTCTGTGCGCGATAGCGCCGGAGCCTCATTTCCTGCTTCGATGTATGTGTTGACAGATCGGAATATCCATGGCGCGCCATGACTCGCGCGCCCCAGCATTACTCCGTCAGCACCCGTGAAATCAAGCACCTCGCGCGCCTTTTGCGGTGTCTCGATGTCACCGTTGGCGAATATCGGAATCCCAACCACGGATTTTATATTGCGGATCGTCTCGTATTCGGCCGCGCCTTCATAAAAGTCCGCACGCGTGCGGCCATGGACTGCGAGTGCCTTGATGCCGCTGGCCTCGGCGATGCGCGCGATCTGCACGCCGTTACGATTGTTACGATCCCATCCGGTGCGGATCTTCAGCGTGACCGGCACGCTCACTGCGTTGACCACGGCCTCGAGAATTCGCGCAACGAGCGGCTCATCCTTCAGTAGCGCGGAGCCGCACAGCTTGCCGCAGACTTTTTTTGCCGGACATCCCATGTTCAGATCGATGATTTGGGCGCCGAGATCCACGTTGAGCCGGGCGGCTTCCGCAAGTGCTTGACTGTCGGAGCCCGCGAGCTGCACGACACGCGGCTCCGGCTCGCCTTCATGGCTCATGCGCAGGCGTGATTTAGGCGTGTTCCACAGTCGCGTATCGGAGGTCAGCATTTCTGAGGCTGCCAGTCCCGCTCCAAGCTGGCGGCATAGAATTCGAAACGGCCGGTCTGTCACGCCGGCCATTGGCGCAAGAACAACCGGTGACGGCAATAAGTAGTTTCCGATTTGCATGTTGTGACGGTTCAGCGTGCGGCGTCGTTCGCGCAGGAAATTCCGCCGCCTGGAGCGGGCAGGCACGCGTCGATCTCGAATCCGACTGCGTTTGAGCCAGGGTCCACGAACGTCATTTCCGCATCAATACGCTGTCCCGCAGATAAAAGCGAGGAACGAGGTATCGCGCGCGGTAGATAGGACTGTGGAGATACGTCTTGCGAGGCAATACGATTTCCAAAACGATCTTGAAGCGTGACACGAAGTAGCGGCAACGGCTGTGCCTGGCGCGCACTATTCTTGACGCTTGCGCGCACGGTGATCTGACCGGGAGCATCGGCGGCCGTGGAAGCACCCAGTTGGCGCACTTCATAGGCGGTAAGATCCCAACGCGGCACGAGCGGTATGCCGAGGACGGCATATATCGATGTCAGCGGGCCATTGAGCGTCGCAGTCGCAGCCAGATCGTGCCTGTAGTGGTGCACGACCTGGATCGTCAACACTAGAAGCAACAGCAGACTGCCCGTTGTCCACATACCGGCGAAGAAGGATGTTGGTTCCTCGAGCCGCGCGTCCTCGCGGCTTTGGCCGAACTCGGACAAAGGTGTGCGTTTCCTCTGAACGAGAGCTGCGCGAATGGCCTGAGTTGTCTCGAGCGCCGACTGCGAGGGGTCCGGTTTCAGTTTGGAGTCGGCTGCGCGCGCCTTGGCGCGCTCTGCCAGGCGCATGGGCGCGGGTGCTTGCGGCGGCTGCTCCATCGGGGGCTGCAGCACCAGTGATTGTTTTGGCGGCGGTGTTGATTTGGGTGGTGGCGGAGGGGCCGCCACCTTGGCGGCGGCCGCCGGGCTCGGAGCTGCAGGGGGCGGCGCAGGGGCGGGCTTGGGTTCCGAAAAGGCACTGAAGGTGCGGCCCGATTCCGGCGGTGTTGGATTCAGGCGCTCCAGTCGGTTGCTGGTGAGCTGATTCATGGTGGCGAGCAGATCGGGATCGATCTCTACATCCACCTGCGTATCCGTAGGGTCAAAGGCAGCCTCTTCAAACTGCTCACCGGCAGGCGCCTCGCGCTCGTCAGTGCGCGCGAGCTGCTCTTCAGCGTGAGTCGTGTCCTGCGCTTCGAGGCGGATCGCCTTGAAGGTGCCCGTGGCGGCCGTGAACTGTGGGCTGGGCGGCTGCTCTACGAAGACCTTGTTGAGGTCGGTCGCATCAGGGTTGAATTCGAGATCTTCCTCGGGAATCGAATCGTCGTCGTAGCGCTTCGGTTCAGAAGGCGGTGGCGGGGGTGGCGGCGCCTTGCGCACCGCTGAGGCCGAAGAAGGATCGGTCGGTGGGCGCAGTTTTCCCGATGCAGACGGGTTCTCGATCCGCGTCCTTCCGGTGGGTGATGGGTCCGGTGAACGCGTCCGGAACGTGCCTGACGGCTCGGGTCGTTGCTGCGTAGGCGGAGCCGCTTTAGATGTGCCAGTTTGAGCTGCGCGGGCGCCTTGCCCTGAGGACTCCGCCTGCGCCTGAGCGGCGGCAGCTGCTGCCGCGGCTTGCCGGTCTTCTGAGAGACGTGCGAGCGCGTTGAACACGTTCGAACATCGTCCGCAGCGGACGTAGCCCTGCGCGACGCGCAAATCTGCGGCGGTCACGACGAGCGTCAGTGCGCACTTCGGACAGACTGTAAACATCTTTTACCGGCGCCCGGCGCCACTAACGCAGCGCATGAGTGTTCCGCTTCCCCGCCAGACCGGCCCAACCCTCCCGAACTTCGAAGGGGTGTATATCAAACCACGCACTGTAAGCCTGTGTCACGTCGGCAGCCTCGTGTTCCAGCAGGCCCGCAAGGACGATCGAGCCGCCGCCGCGCACGAGTGTTCCGAAGCTCGACGCCAGCTCGCACAGCGGGCCCGACAGGATATTCGCCACGAGAACGTCCACGCCCTGCGGTAGTGCAGCGGCCACTTCGTATATGAAAACATGCGGCTGCACGTCGTTTGCTTCGGCATTCTGGCGGGTAGCCGTGAGCGCCTGCGGGTCGATGTCGAAGCAATGCGCCTCGCGGGCCCCCAACCTGACAGCCGCAATAGCCAGCACTCCCGATCCGCAGCCAAAATCAATAACGCGCGCCTCATCAACAATATGACGGTCCAGCCACTCGAGGCACAATGCCGTGGTGGGATGAGTTCCTGTTCCGAACGCCAGTCCCGGGTCCATCCGAACGACGACCGCACCCGCTTCGCTCACTTCCTCGTGATGCGGGCAGATCCACAAGCGCTGGCCAAAACGCATGGCGTGGAAATCGCGCAGCCACTCGCGCTCCCAAACACGATCCTCGATACGCTCGGCCTGAATGCTGCTTGCCGAAATACCGAGGTCCTCCCCCAGTGCGCCAGCGGTCTGCAGCGGGTCGCGATCATCGGCAAACAACGCCCGCAAGCGGGTGGTTGGCCAAAGCCGGAACTCACCCGGCAGCGGCTCTAGTACCGGATCATCGTGCGCATCGACAAACGTCACCGATGCCGCGCCGAGATTGAAACAGCTTTCTTCGGCCCGGTTCGGATCCAAGGGACCCAGGTCGAACGACAGCTGCCAGAAGCCCATTGCGTGCGTGCGTCTCTATCGCAGCCCCAGCCGCCGCTCGAGGTAGTGAATGTCGGTGCCGCCTTTCTGGAAGGCCGCGTGGTTGAAGATTTCCTGGTGGAGCGCCACGTTGGTCTTGATACCCTCGATGACCATTTCCGCCAGCGCATTCTTCATCCGCGCAATCGCAGCTTCGCGGCTCTCTCCGTAGGCGATGATCTTGCCCACCAGCGAGTCGTAGTTGGGGGGCACGTTGTATCCCGAATAGATGTGACTATCGACCCGCACACCCGGCCCGCCCGGTGCGTGCCAGAGTCGGATCGGTCCGGGAGACGGCATGAATGTCTTGGCGTCCTCGGCATTGATGCGGCACTCGATCGCATGACCCCGGATCTGCACGTCGCTCTGTACGTACGGCAGGCGCTCGCCAGCCGCGATCAGCAACTGCGCCTTGACGAGGTCAATGCCGGTGATCAGCTCCGTGACCGGATGTTCCACCTGGATGCGCGTGTTCATCTCGATGAAGTAGAACTCGCCATCCTCGAAGAGAAACTCCAACGTGCCGGCGCTCCTATAACCGACGGCCTTGCACGCCTCCACACAGCGGTCACCCATGATCCGCCGCTGGCGCGCAGTGATGCCCGGCGCTGGGGCCTCCTCGATGACTTTCTGGTGGCGGCGCTGCATGGAGCAGTCGCGCTCACCCAGATGAATCACGTTGCCGTGGCCATCTGCGAGCACCTGGAACTCGATATGACGCGGCCGTTCCAGGAATTTCTCCATGTAGACCTGGTCGTTGCCGAACGCCGCGCGCGCTTCGGCCTTTGTGATGCCAATGGCATTCAACAAGGAGGCTTCGCTGTGCACTACGCGCATGCCACGGCCGCCGCCGCCGCCCGATGCTTTGATGATGACGGGATAGCCGATATCGCGCGCGACCCGCAGGTTCTCGTCCGGATCTTCGCCGAGTGGTCCATCGGAGCCGGGCACGCAGGGCACGCCGTGCGACTTCATGACGCGGATCGCGGAAACCTTGTCCCCCATGGTGCGGATCGTTTCAGCCTTCGGTCCGATGAATACGAAGCCGCTTTTTTCCACCCGCTCCGCGAAATCTGCGTTCTCGGACAGAAAGCCGTAACCGGGATGAATGGCGACGGAGTCGGTGACCTCCGCGGCGCTGATGATCGCCGGCATGTTGAGATAACTTCCGGCTGAGGGCGGCGGCCCGATGCACACCGACTCATCGGCCAGCAGTACGTGCTTCAGGCTGTAGTCCGCCGTTGAATGCACGGCGACCGTCTTGATGCCCAGCTCGCGGCAGGCGCGCAGAATTCGCAGCGCGATCTCGCCACGGTTGGCGATGACAACCTTCTCCAGCATGGCCACGCGCTATTCGACTACGAACAAGGGCTGACCGAATTCAACTGGGTCGCCGTTGCGCGCCATGACGGAGGTGACCCGGCCGGCTTTGTCGGACTCGATCTGGTTCATCATTTTCATTGCTTCAATAATGCACAGAACCTGTCCGACCTTGATCTCGTCACCGATCTCGATGAACGGCTTCGCACCGGGCGAGGGTGCGCCGTAGAACGTACCGACCATGGGTGCGGTGATTACGTGCTCGTTGGCTTTTGCCTTGGCGATGGCGGCCTCGGCCGCCGTAGGCACTGCGGCCTTGGGCGGTGCTGCCAGGGGAGCCGCCAGTGGCAGGGCGGCCATCTGCGGTATCTGATGAGCTACGCCCGTTCCGGTCGGCATGCGGCTGATGCGCAGCGCTTCCTCGCCTTCCTTGATTTCGATCTCGGCAATGCCGGATTCCTCCAGCAGCTCGATCAGTTTCTTGATTTTTCGGATGTCCATGCTCGGGAATGCTCCCCTGTGCAATTTTTCAAAGTGTCGAGGGTATCGGGAGGCTCAGGTCAGGATGACTTGGCGAGGTGGCGCACCGCGGCGCGCACCGCCAGCTCGTAACCGAACGCACCCAGGCCGGTGATGACACCGACCGCTATGTCGGAGAAATAAGAATGGTGGCGAAAGGGCTCGCGCGCCTGCGTGTTCGAGAGGTGTACTTCCACGAACGGTAGGCGCACCGCGAGCAGCGCATCCCGCAGGGCGATGCTGGTATGGGTAAAGGCGGCCGGGTTGAATATCAGAAAACCGATGCCGGCCGCGGCGGCGCCATGGATCTTGCCGATGAGCTCAGCTTCCGAGTTGCTCTGAAAGGCGACGAGCTCGTGGCCGGCCTCGCGGGCCAGTTCCGCGGCACGCTTTTCTATCGACTCGAGCGTGTCCACTCCGTAGACCCCGGGCTCACGACTGCCGAGCAGGTTCAGATTCGGTCCGTTTAGAAGAAGCACTCGCGCCATGTCAAAAGGTCACCAGCAGCCCGGTCTTACCGGCGCGCTTCGCGCCGCTACGCTTCGCCGGTCGCCTTCGCGACCGACAGGAAAGTTGCGCGTCAGCGCATGAAAAGGTGGCGAATGTAACCTAAATCGGCGCGATTGGGGTACTTAATGAAGCTATTTGCGAAGAACGCCGAAGGCTTGATCTGCGGCGGCCTGCGGTGCTTCCCTGGCTTCTTCCTGCTGGGCCCGCTTAGCAGCAAGCGCCGACACTCCGTCCGCGATTTCCTTCTTGGCGGCGGCCAGCTCGGTGCGGCCCTTATCGATGGCCTTAACCTCATCCAGGATGAAGCGGGCTTCATCCGCGTGCAGCTCGCCGATCTTCAGAGTCACGATGCGCCCCTGGCGGTCGGCAAAAACCGTGAACGGGAAGACCGTGTCCATACCGAAGGCGGCAATGGCGTCCAGTGCATCCTGTTCGCCAACCAGTACAGGATAATCGATGCCCATCTCGCGTGCGTACTTCTGCACTGCTTCGCGGAAGTCCACGGCGATGCCAACTATTTCGAGTCCATCCCCTGCGCGTTCATGCCGCAAGGTCTTGAGTAGCGGGATCTCTCGGCGGCAGGGGGAGCACCAGGTGGCCCAGAAGTTGATCATCAGAGGCCGCCCCTTCCATTCGGACAGCGCGTGTTTCACTCCGCCGCCATCAGCCAGGGAGACGTTTGGGACATTCGTCGGGATGGCCCGCGCTGATTCGTCCCTGTTCCCTTGCTGGGTTTGCTCAGTAACAGCGGCTGGCGGCGGCGTTGGAGCCGTATCAACGACGCCTTGAGTGCGTGCAACGCGCGCCAAGTGCGCGACAAAGAATCCCGATGCGCCTCCCAAACAGACTATCGCGATGGCTAATGGCGCGCGGAGACCACCTCTCACGGTGTGTCGGGAACCGTGCTGGAGGCGCTCAGATTGGGGCTGAACGCGCGGCGCGCCAGCGAGGCGAACTCGGGTGCCTTCATGTAGCCCACAACCCGGAAGTTGCGCTTTTCTTCGCCATCGGGGCCGTAGAACGCTATGGTCGGAGGACCGAAGATGCCGAAATGCTGCAGCAACTCCTGATCCACCGGGTCGTTCTTCGTGACATCCGCGTGCAGCAGCACTGCGTTGGAAAGGGCAGCCTGCACGGTCCGGTCGCTGAAAGTGTAGCGCTCCATCTCTTTGCAGGACGTACACCAGTCCGCGTAGAAATCGAGCATCACGGGACGGCCCGCTGCTGTCGCCGCGGCCACACGCTTGTTCAGATCGTCCACTGACTTGATGGTTTCGAAGGCCAGAGCCGCCTTTTTTGTGGCGATCGCACTGGCACCGCTGCCGTTGCTGGCCCGCAGGGTACTCAGTGGCTGCAACGGGTCATTGCTGCCGGCGGCAACACCTATAAGAAGGATGATGCCGTACACGAGCGCCAGCAGTCCGGTTGCACGGACGGCAGCCGGCGCGGGACCGCCATCACGAGCCTTGAGCGCAAATACCCAGAAGCCGGCGATGACCGCGAGCGCGGACCACAACAGCATTCCGCCAGCCGCCGGTATCAACGGCTGCAGGAAATAAATGGCAATGCCGAGAAACAGTACGCCGAAAAGAGCCTTCACCGTGTCCATCCAGGGACCGACCTTCGGTAAGAGCGATCCGGCCGAAGCTCCAACGATGAGCAGGGGAACACCCATTCCCAAGCCGGTGGCATAGAGCGCGGCGGCTCCGCGGGCGACCTTGCCGGTTTGGCTTATGACTGACAGGGCGGCTATCAGTGCAGGTGCGACACATGCAGTGACGACGAGGGCTGACAGTGCACCCATGACGAAGCAGCCGAGATAGCTCCCGGACTTCTGCCGGTTGCTGACATCCGTGAGGCGGGTTTGCAGGGCGCTCGGCATCTGCAGCGTGTAAGCCCCGAACATGGCGAACGCCAACGCCACGAACAGAGCGACGAAAAGGATGATGATCCAGGGCTGTTGGAAGAACGCCTGCGGGGCTTGCTTGAAGGCGAGTACGAAAGCGGCGCCGGCAGCGGCGTAGGTCAGGGCCATACCCTGTACGTACGTGAATGCCAGTGAGAAACCATGCCCGGCGGTTACCTTTCCGCCCTGGCCGACGATGATGCCCGACAGGATCGGGATCATGGGCAGTACGCAGGGTGTCAGCGATAGCAGCAATCCGATGCCGAAGAAGGTCGCGAGTACGGCGACGATGTTGCCGTCGCGAATGAGGGAGGCGAGCTGGTCTTGCTCGGAGACAAATGTGCCGGTGGAGGCGGCGAGGGCGGTGCCTGAAGCGGTCGAGTTGGCGGCGGGCCCGGTGGCGTTGGGTGCCGAGTCGTTGGCCGCCGAGTTGGCGGCTCCCGCGCCACTGCCCACGGCGCCTGCGCCGCTCGGGGCGAGGCCTGACGACGACACGGTGCCGGCGGGGGCGCCCGACGATGTTGATCCTGCCGCGGCGCCGGTGCCGGGCAGCATGACGTTGACTGTCTTGGTGATCGGCGGATAGCACAGGCCTGCGGTCGCGCAGCCCTGGTAGGTGATCTTGAGAGGTACCGCGAGCTGACCGCCACCCGAGCGGGCTACTGATATCGAGCCCACGATGTCGTGGTGATAGACCTCCTGCTTGCCGAAGTACTCATCGACCTTCGTTTCGCCGGTGGGCAGCACAAGCTCGCCGAGCTTCGCCGAGTCGCCGTCGCTCGAGGCTTTTATGCGCGCTCGGTAAAGGTAGTAGCCGTCGGTGATACCCCAGATGAGACGGATCTTGTCCGGGCCTTCTGGCAGTGCACTGAAATGGAACGCCTCATCGGGCGGCAGGAAATCCGGCTCGTTCGAGGAAAGTCCCTTACCCGCGCCGAGGGCGGTCTCGATGCCGGTGGCTGCCTTGCCGGCGGCGGGGCTGGCCGGCGCAGGTCCTGCCACCAGTAGAAACATGGTCAGAAACAAAGGCATGCGATGGTAGAAGAGTGTCATCGGGGGCGTGCTCATGAATGCGATTCTGGTAGGTGGCTGACCGCATCGCCAGCGGTTTGACCGCACAACACAGAAAAAACTTCGCCCCCGGCTTGAATTTACAGGGTTGCCCACTATCATTAGCAGCCACCGGGGGTGAGTGCTAACAGACTCCTGGGTTGCAATTTTTCAAACCAATTCAGCACCTTATTAAGGAGCGACATCCATGAAGATACGTCCTCTTCATGACCGCGTCATCGTGAAGCGCCTGGAGGAGGAACGCACCTCTCCGGGCGGCATCGTCATTCCCGATACCGCGGCCGAAAAGCCAGTGCAGGGAAAGATCGTAGCGGTCGGCAAAGGCAAGATTCTCGAAGACGGCCAGGTCCGTCCCCTCGACGTCAAGATCGGCGACAAGATCCTCTTCGGCAAGTACAGCGGGACTGAAGTTCGCGTGGAAGGCGAAGAGCTGGTCGTGATGCGCGAAGAAGACGTTATGGCCGTGATTGAGCCCAAGTAAGAAGGATCACGACAATGGCAGCAAAAGAAGTCCGATTCAGCGACGACGCACGCCAACGCATGTTCAAAGGCGTGAATGTCCTCGCTAATGCCGTCAAGGCAACACTGGGTCCAAAAGGCCGCAACGCGGTGCTCGAGAAGAGCTTCGGCGCCCCCACCATCACGAAGGATGGTGTGTCGGTCGCGAAGGAAATCGAGCTGAAGGACAAGTTCGAGAACATGGGCGCGCAGATGGTGAAGGAAGTCGCTTCCAACACGTCTGACGAGGCTGGCGACGGTACGACCACCGCCACCGTGCTCGCTCAGGCCATCATCCGCGAAGGCCTCAAGGCAGTCGCTTCCGGCCGCAACCCGATGGACGTCAAGCGGGGCATCGATAAGGCAGTGACCAGTGCCGTCGAGGAGCTGAAGAAGCTCTCCAAGCCGTGCAAGGACTCGAAGGCCATCGCGCAGGTCGGAACGATCTCAGCGAACTCCGACGAGTCGATCGGCAAGACCATCGCCGATGCGATGGAGAAGGTCGGCAAGGAAGGCGTGATCACCGTTGAGGAAGGTTCCGGTCTCGACAACGAGCTGGAAGTGGTCGAAGGCATGCAGTTCGACCGCGGCTACCTGTCGCCGTATTTCATCAACAACCCGCAGAACCAGACGGCCGAGCTCGAGAAGCCGTTGATTCTTCTGGCTGACAAGAAGATCTCCAATATCCGCGAAATGCTGCCCCTCCTCGAGGGTGTGGCGAAGGCCGGCCGTCCGCTGCTGGTCATTGCGGAAGATGTCGAAGGCGAAGCGCTCGCGACTCTCGTCGTGAACAACATCCGCGGCATCCTCAAGGTGTCGGCTGTGAAGGCGCCGGGCTTCGGCGATCGCCGCAAGGCCATGCTGCAGGACATCGCTGTCCTGACCGGTGGCACGGTGATCTCGGACGAGGTGGGCCTGTCGCTGGAGAAGGCGACGCTCAACGACCTGGGCGATGCGAAGAAGATTGTGGTCGAGAAAGAAAACACCACCATCATCGACGGCGCCGGCAAGGCCTCTGACATCAAGGCTCGTATCGAGTCCATCCGTCAGCAGGCCGAGGAAGCGACGTCCGACTACGACAAGGAAAAGCTGCAGGAGCGCGTTGCCAAGCTCTCCGGCGGTGTTGCCGTGATCAAGGTTGGCGCTGCCACCGAGATCGAGATGAAGGAAAAGAAGGCTCGCGTCGAAGACGCTCTGCACGCGACCCGTGCGGCCGTCGAAGAAGGCGTGGTACCGGGCGGTGGTGTTGCCCTGATCCGTGCGCAGAAGAGTCTCGATAAGCTCGAAGGCTCGAATGAAGACCAGCAGGTCGGCATTCGCATCCTGTCTCGCTCGATCGAGGAGCCGCTGCGTCAGATCGTGGACAACGCTGGCGACGACCCGGCCGTGATCCTCAACCGCGTGAAGGAAGGCAAGGGCTCCTTCGGCTACAACGCGGCGACGGGAGAGTTCGGTGACATGCTCGACGCGGGCATCCTGGACCCGACCAAGGTCACGCGCCTCGCGCTGCAGAACGCGGCCTCCGTTGCCGGTCTGTTGCTGACGACAGAGGTGATGATTGCCGAGGCTCCGAAGGATGAGGAGCACAGCCATGGCGGCATGCCGCCGGGCGGCATGGGCGGAATGGACATGTAGTCCCCCCTCTAAAGGGATATCGAATCTGTAACACAACATCGATAAGCTACTCAGGACGGTTAAGGGTTGTGCCGCGCCCCCTAAGTGCGGCGTAACCCCGAAAGACGCGGAACAAGACCCCCTATTCCGCGCATTATTGAAACCCCGCTTCGGCGGGGTTTTTTTTTGATTGGCTCGAAATGCCTGCGGCATTTCGAGCAGGCCAAAGGACGTTTGTTGCGCGCGATACAGATGGCCGCTCAGACAGCGGCGGGGCGGCACGGTAGCAATTCGTTAAGGTGCCATTAAGGTTCGCGCGGCGGCGTTCCCGGTGCGCTGGGTGTTGGTGTGTCGCCGTCCGCCAACATACAGTGTAGTAATCCAACATAAATCCAACTTTGTCGGTGTCGGGAGACGCTTTTTGCGTCGCTGTCAACCCCCGATAGGGCTTACCGTTGGCTGCACGGGACCCCTCTCGGAGATCAATACAATGTTCGGATCGAAAACGATGCGCGGCTCGCTGGCGGGGCTCGCCGCCTGCGGCATGCTGCTGTTGGCAGGCTGCGGTGACGGCATGAGCAGCGGAATGGGCAACACGGGCCCCTCGGCCTGCAGTGGTTCGATGAGCTGCGGCGCCTCCATGGTCACGCTGACCGACGCCAAAGGCGACTTCCTCAGCTATACGGTCAACCTGACATCCTTACAGCTCCAGACGGCGGCCGGAGCGTCGGTTGAAACGATGCCAGCGGTGACGAAGGTCGACTTCGCGCAGCTCGTTGATCTCACCGAGGTCATCAGCGCGGGGCAGATTCCCGCGGCGGAATATGTCAGCGCGACACTGACTCTGGATTATACCGGCGCGAATATCACGGCCGATGATGGCGCCGGCGCTGCGGTCGCACTGAAGCCGCTCGATGCCAAGGGCGCGGCGCTGACCGGTCCTGTGACGGTATCCATCAAACTGGATAACGCCAATCACCTGCGGATTTCCCCAGGGCGCACTGGCCGCCTGGCGTTCGATTTCAACCTCGCAGCATCCAACACCGTGGATCTGACGGCTGCGACGGTTACCGTGTCGCCCACATTGGTTGCGACCGTCGTGCCCTCCGACAACAAGCAGATTCGCGTGCGCGGCGGCCTCGTGAGCGCCAGCACCACTGCCAACGACTTCGTGTTGAATGTGCAGCCGTTCCACGACCAGTCCAAGACCACGGGCCAGTTGACTGTGGGCGTGGCCACCACGACGACCTATCAGGTCAACGGGATGGCATATGTCGGCGCCGCGGGTCTTGCGGCAGTCGCCGCTCTGCCCGCGGATACCATGGTGGCCGCATTCGGTACGCTGCAAAAGGACACCCAGACGTTCACGGCTGCAGCGGTGTTGGCCGGTACCAGCCTCGAGAATCCCTCCAAGGACATGGTCTCGGGTACCGTCATCGCCCGCAGCGGCAACACTCTGACTCTGCGCCGCGCCACTGTCTGGTGGCATGGTGGTGGCGATTTCGAGTCCGAGCACCATGACGTGACAGTGACTGTGGCGGATGCCACTGCCGTCACCAAAGAGGGTGCGATGGGTACCTTCACGATCGCCGACATCTCGGTGGGTCAGCACATCGATGCTTTCGGTATGGCGAGCACTGCGGGTGCCATGAGCGGCACCGCCGGTGACAAGATGCTCGATGCCACTGCTGGCGCGGTGAGACTCGAAATGACTGCGGCCTGGGGTGTTGTAACCAGCCTTGCAGCCGGCAGCATGACCGTGAAACTGCAGTCGCTCGACGGCCTTCCGGTGAGCGCATTCAACTTTGCGGGCACCGGCGCGAGCACCGCTACAGATGCGGCTGCCACAGCCTATGTCATCGACACAGGCACGCTCAGTCAGACCGGGCTGGCGATGAATGCGCCGGCTCGCGTGATGGGCTTTGTGACACCCTTCGGCAAGGCGCCGCCGAATTTCACCGCGCACACGCTCGTCAACTTCTCCGGAGTGCCGCAGGCTCTGCTGATCGATTGGACGCAGAAGGGATCGGCTACTGCGTTCACGGGGCTCACGGCTACCAGCACCTCGTTGCAACTCGATCTGGCGGGAGTGGGCAAGCTGCATCTGATTCAGACCGGGCCTGCGCAGCTCGACCTGACAACACTCGCCACGCCGCCCACGATTGCGCCGGCCATGGCCGCGGCCAACGAGGTCTTCGCGATCGCTCACCGCGGAAAATATAAGGTCGAAAACTTCAATACGTTCACGGCCTTCGTCGCGGCGCTCGCGGCCGACCTGACCCCAACCGCAACGGTCGCCGATCTCGCGGCGACTGGACAATATGACAGCGCGGCAAACACATTCACGGCGAACCGGATTGCGGTGCTGATCAACGATTGAGCGGGCATGATATGTTCTGCCGCAATGCTTGAGCATTCGAGCCGCCCCGTATTCACGCGGGGCGGCTCGAAGCGGGAGAGTGTCATGCCAACTATTGTTAAACCGATCTGTATCACGGCGCTGGTACTGGCGCTGGGCGCCTGCTCCAAACTCGGAATGGGCCAGGATGAGATGGCCTGGGCGCGCGAGGCGCTCGATCGCAACGAGCACCTGCAGGTAGTTGCGTCCGATAGCCAAGCGAAGACCTTCACGGTGCGCATGAAGGATTCGGGCCAACTGGTTGTCATCCCGATCGATCAGGTTGTTGCCGGACCGGGCGGCGTCGCCGAGGCGCCAGCCAAGCAGGTGGCCACATCGCCGCCCGCCGAGAGCCCGGCTGAAGCGCCAGCGCCGCAGTCAACAGCTCCAGAGCCCGCATCCGCGCCCGCCAGCACACCGGCTTCGGCGCCTGCTCCCGCGCAAGGGACCGGTAGCTCTACCGTGGCTTCGGCTGGGGAGCCGGCGCGTTCCGGGAGCCGCCAGCCGGCTTCTGAAGAGTCCTACGGGCAGTCGGCCAGCCCTGGCGAAGCGGCCGCGCCTGCGGAAGTGAAAGGCCCGCATGCCGAATCGGCAGCCAATGCAAAGGCCGGCAGTGTGTTGGCGTCCGGACCTGGTTACAGCATCAAGGCCAGCGGACCAAAGGCGGGTCCCTCGCGTCCCTCGCCGGTAACTGCAGCGCAAGGGACACTCGAGCGACTGCACGATCCCATCATTTGTCAGGGCTCGCGACTTTTACATATTGACAATCGCAACCTGGAATTCGATGGTGATGCCATTACAGCCGAGAATGGCTGTGAAATTCACATCACGAACACGCACATCAGCGCGAAAGGGATAGGGGTTCTGGCCCGTGCGGCGAATGTCCACATCAAGAACAGCGAGATCGACGGCGCCTCGGGGGCGGTCGATGCGTCTGATGGAGCACAGGTGTATGCCGAGTCCTCCCGCTTCAAGGGTTTGACACGGCGTCTGGAGAGTTCCGCATTTCACGATCTGGGTGGCAATGTCTGGAACTGACGGGGGAAGTTCTCGCAGCTGTTGAATCGGCTCCCCCGGCGATTCGCGAGTCGCTGCCCCTGGTATTTGCCGCGAGTGACTTTGTCGCGCAGACCTGTACGCGCGACGAACGGCTGCTGGCCGACCTGATCTCCCAACACGACCTACAGCGACGGCTTTCGGCTGCTGATATAGCTGCGCGAGCTCCACAGTTCGACAGTGGTACCGCAGTTGCGGAGGCGCAGCTCCTTATGGAGCTACGCAAGTGGCGCCGCCGCGAGATGGTCCGGATCGCGTGGCGCGATCTGGCGGGATGGGCTCACCTCGAAGAAACACTCGCTGATTTGACGTCCTTTGCTGACGCAGCCATCCGTGTAGCGTGCGAGTTCGCGCGCCGTCCACTCGTTGCGCGTTATGGAGAGCCGTGCTCAGAAGGTGGCGGTGTACAACCGCTGGTGATCGTTGCAATGGGCAAGCTCGGGGGCGGCGAGCTCAATTTCTCATCTGACGTCGACCTGGTGCTGCTCTTTCCCGAGCACGGCGAAACGAATGGTGCGCGGCCCATTGCCAACGAGGAGTTCTTCACTCGCCTGGGGCAGGGGCTCGTTCGGATGTTGGAAACGCCGACACCGGACGGAATCGTTTTGCGTGTGGATATGCGGCTGCGGCCTTTCGGCGACAGTGGGCCGCTGGTCGCGAGCTTCGCATCG